>Ga0207419_1000051_pt1 | contig 84225 bp, 93 predicted proteins | sample ElkSloMetagenome_4_FD_184723 | JGI IMG/M metagenome (GOLD analysis project Ga0207419, IMG submission 184723) | Hot spring microbial communities from Elkhorn Slough, Monterey Bay, USA - MD2A (version 2) | ecosystem: Environmental > Aquatic > Marine > Intertidal zone > Estuary: Microbial mat ...
ACTCCTCCACTGATCTCTGCGTCCTTTAAACTTAAATCGATCTCCGTAAAACCATCACCAATACCATCGTCGCAGACACTCAATACTGATGGATCTACAACTACAGGTAAAGGATTTACTGTAAACTGAACCGTACTCGTATTAGGACAGGTGCCATTAGTCACGTACACAATAGTGTAAGTTTCACCCGGTGTACCATTGGTGACATCGCCTGAAATGGTATCTATAACTGCACCATCCGTTGGCACAGGATTGAAGCTAAAAGTACCGCCCGCAAGACCTGTGAGATTCACATTTCCACCGTCACAAGTGGGCTCTACTGTAAAGCTCGCATCATCTAAAGGCAACGTTGTAAAATCAACAGCACTGGTATCCGGACATACCCCTGAAGTCGTGTAAGAAATACTATATACAGTGTTGGGAGCCCCATTCGTTACCTCACCGGTAGCGGGATCAATAGTCGCCCCGTCTGTTGGTACGACCCCAAAGGTAAAAGTTCCACCAGTGGTTCCATTGATAGTTACCGTTGCACCGTCACAGGTTGGAGTGATTGTATATGAAGCATCATCTGCTGTTAAAACAGTAACATCTTGTGCAAGCGTTTGTGGACAAGTACCAGCTGTAGTGTATTCAACAGTATAAGTGGTATCTGAAGTTCCATTGGTAATGGTACCTGTATTCGCATCAATCGTTGCTCCATCGGTTGGTACAGGATTTAGTGCAAACGTACCACCCGTATCTCCTGTGATGTTAGCTGTAGCACCATCACATGTTGGATCTAAAGCGAAGCTTGGATCATCTAAAGTAAGGACTGTTAAGTCTAAGGCTAAAATAGAAGGGCAAGCGCCGCTTGTGACGTACTCTATTGTATACGTTGCCCCAGGTGTAGCATTGGTGACTTCTCCTGTATTCGGATCTATGACGGCAGCATCTGCAGGTGCTGGATTAAAACTAAAAGTTCCACCCGCGTCTCCAGTAATATTTGCTGTGCCACCGTCGCAATTTGGGGTCACCGAAAATGTGGGATCGTCTGTAATTAAAACATCAAAGGCCACCGCATTGGTAGAAGGGCATATACCAGTAGTGGTATATTCCACGCCATAAGTTGCTCCCGAAGTTGCGTTAGTAACTAACCCAGTGTTAGGGTCTATGACAGCTCCATCTGTTGGTGCCGGATTAAAAGTAAAGGTACCACCCGCTTGTCCTGTAACAGTCGCTGTCGCGCCATCACAAGTTGGAGTCATACTAAATGAAGCATCGTCTCGTGGGTTGACGACCAGATTAAATACAGGATCAACAGAAGCATTATAACAGGTGGCATCACCAGCGCTTTCCACTCTGACGTAAATAGGCTCAGGATTAATAGAGTTGGTATATAAATCGGGTAAGGCATTGGTTCCGGCATCTGCATGTGCAAAACTGGTGTAATAGGTTACGATAAATGCGGTAGGAGCCTGAGAGCCTAAAATCCCCGCATCCTGTAAGGTTAAGTTAAACTCTTCGATACCATCGTTTGAAGCATCATCACACAACTCTAAATCTGCAACTGGATTAATATCGGGTTGCCCTGTAAGGATTAACGAGAATGGAAGTACTTCAAAGCAATCTGTTGTTAGATACTCAACTCTAATAAATATGGTTTCACCATCTGTACCATCATAATTATTCAAATCGCCAATCGGATTAACATCTGTTTCGGCGTCTGCTTGTGAGTTATGATAGGTCACCTCTAAATCTCCTGAGTTTGGTGCGGAAGCGGTAACTACAGCTGTATTTGTCTCCAAATCAAAAATATAAGGTGGTGCGCCAGGATTACAAAGAAAAAGATCGTTAGGTGTTTCGGTTACAATTTCTGGAAATACTTCAATGGTAACGTCCTCTGTATATTCACAGCCAAAATCATCCGTCACTCGATAAGTATAGGTATAAGTCCCTGGGTTAGGTGGGGCCACTGTAATGACATTGCCAGCTGTATTTGTTATCGTAGGATCGGCATCCCACGTTTCAGAAGTAATAGCAGGTGTAAAGGATAATTCTGGCGGTTGCAAATTGGGGTCAAACTCTATTACCCAAGAAAATATAAATCCATTGTCTGCACCAATATTATCAACTACTCGGATCGTCCAATCTCCATTCAAAGGGGAACCTATTAATCCATCCAATGGATTTACTGATCTATAGTCCCCTGCTGGTACAAAAGAATCATTATAGGTACCTGGACCATCACCATCTGGAAAAGTCCCCCCATTTTGAATACCCTCAACTAAAGTGGGAAGCCCGTTATTAGGAACAAAACAATATTGACTTCCAGTACCAGGAGTAACATTAGTACTATTGCCATCGACTGGGCCAGTGGCCCAAGGGATACCTAAATTAGCACTTCCACCACCTTGATCATGCATACGTACTACCTGACCATTCGGTGAAATTATTTCTATATCCAAATCGCCTAAATATGAATGTTCCATTGTAATACATACGCTTACAATTTGATTAATATCAGTAATTGTTTGGGCCGATTCATAACAATCTACTGTTATTGAGGATTCAAAAACAAGTCCACTTCCATCAGGTAGAAATGTAATTCCACTATCAGGAGGAGTACAATCGTTAATAAACTCTACGGGTGTTACCACACCTTCAACTGTGGTACTTTCACCAAAACACAACTCTGTTTGTGCGGCCTGAGTGCCTGTAAAATCAGGTTCAGTAGCCACTTGAATGACTTGATTAATTAAATTATTATTAGAACAGCCTTCAGGAATAACAGAAGTGTTGGCGTCATTAATATTTAAGTTGACGATATAGACACCTGGTGTATCGTAAGAAACGGTGGTAGTTTGCCCAGTGGCCGTATTGCCATCGCCTAAATCCCATTCGTAAGTTGCACCAGTACCATCTACAGAAAAGGTACCACTTCCATTTAGGGTTATTTCTTCATTAGGGCAAACTCGAATAATGCCCTCCGCATTAGGGGCTGGTGTAGCAGAATCTATTTGTGAATTTATAACTTGACATGGTGTTAAACAGGAAATATCTGCTGCCCATCCTGTGGTATTACCACTACCATTTGACACAAACTCTATAGTTAAACACCCTGAGCCATTGTCAGCGGTAGCCGTAACGAGACCCGGAGAGGTGGCCCCAGAAAATTGCCCAAAAGGGGGAGCAGCATCAGAGTCTCCATTGAAAATAGTCATTATATCTGCGTTGAGCTGTGTGGAAAACTCTGTAAAATCTAGTTGTACCAATTGCCCTGGGTTTTCAGGACAAATGGTTAAAATAAAACTCTCATTATCGCCATAAGGACCAAACTCCCCACCAGAATCATAAAACACCCCACCGCATTGATTTACGGTAATATTATCCATGACGACATCCTGTGCACTTAGTATTGCTAGGTTAAATAAACATATGAGGGCGTAAAAATATTTCATGTTTTAGTGCTATTAATTAAATTGGGACTTAATCATTATCATAAAGTTGGTTCCATCTACACGGAAAAGAAAGGACTTTTTAGAGAAAAACTGGAAACTATATTTTAATGGATTAAAAGTATTAAGATTAAAAACTATATCGCGCTCAAGCTCATCATTGCATGCTGTAAAGACTGGCACTGAGGATAATAATTCTGCTTTTTGATATTCTACGTTTGAAGTCGCTTGATATATAATGACTCGGTTTCTTAGAATATGCTTAATACTTTTTAGCATTGTTGGATTGTTGTATATTAAGCGTTGAGCCTCATGAGCATAAGCTTCATCAATAAAACTACGTTCTTGAGCAGTTAAGGGGGTTGCTGTATTTTCAGGAAAGTTTACCACACGGTTGGCGTAGCTCCGCTTATGGTTTTGCGCTATTGTGATCTGGGTAATAAGAACCATTAGGATGATAACAACCTTATTCATTGTAGATGTTTTTAGAGTCTCGAAAATTAAGAAAATTTTAATAAACCCCTATTTATTTCAACTAGGTTATAGGTGTTTCGCCTATTTTTAGGACGTACAACATTCAATAAAAGCTTGAGCCTCTATTAGAACACACATTTATTGCCTATCTTTGCAGCCTGTAAAAAAAATTTTTATAAAACGCAGACTATGAAAATTGAAAATGAATTTGACGACATTGATGCTATTGGAAATGACCATGTTAGTTCTAGCAGCGATACTCCCCTAAGGAGCGATGCCTTTAAATTATCTGATTCTGAAAAAATAGACATCATTAAAGACGATGTTAGACATATTATGGAAACTTTAGGGTTAGATCTTAAAGATGACAGCCTTAAAGGAACTCCTTTACGCGTGGCCAAAATGTATGTAAATGAAATATTCGGTGGTTTAGATCCTGATAAACAACCTAAATCGTCCACGTTTGATAATAAATACAAATACGGAGAGATGTTGGTTGAAAAGAATATTACGGTATATTCAACTTGCGAGCATCACTTACTTCCTATTGTGGGTCGCGCTCATGTGGCCTATATTTCTAATGGAACGGTTGTTGGCCTTTCTAAGATGAACCGTATTGTAGACTATTATGCCAAGCGCCCACAAGTACAAGAACGTCTTACCATACAAATTGTAAAAGAATTACAACGGGTTCTCAATACCGCAGATGTGGCCTGCGTCATAGACGCCAAGCACCTCTGTGTAAATTCTAGAGGAATCCGCGATATTGAAAGTAGTACGGTAACCTCTGAGTTTGGTGGAAAATTTAAAGAGCAAGCCACTAAGCGCGAATTTTTAGATTACATAAATTTAGACACTCCATTTTAAAAAATCTGTCTATTAGAAGCGGCAAACACCATGAGCTTACACGACGCACAAGAGCTAAATATATACAACTCTCTTTCTGGAGAAAAAGAAATTTTTAAACCCATAACACCAGGTTATGTAGGAATGTATGTTTGCGGACCAACGGTGTATAGCAATGTTCATCTGGGTAATGTAAGGACCTTTATGTCTTTCGATGTTATTTTTAGATACTTAAAACACTTAGGCTACAAAGTAAGATACGTAAGAAACATCACCGACGCTGGTCATTTGGAAAATGATGCTGATGAAGGCGAAGATCGTATTGCCAAGAAAGCCCGAATAGAAGCCATTGAACCCATGGAAGTGGTTCAACGTTATACCGTTGATTTTCATAATATTTTAAATACCTTCAATTTTCTACCACCAAGTATTGAACCTACTGCTACTGGACATATCATTGAGCAAATTGAAATTATTAAATCCATTATTGATAATGGATTTGCCTATGAGGTGAATGGCTCAGTATATTTCGATGTTTTAAAGTATAATGAATCTAAAACCTATGGAATTTTAAGTAAGCGTAAGGTGGAAGATTTAATTCATAATACACGTGCATTGGACGGTCAGTCAGACAAGAAGAATCCACAAGATTTCGCCTTGTGGAAAAAAGCCGAGCCACAACACATTATGCGTTGGCCCTCACCTTGGAGTGATGGATTTCCAGGCTGGCATTTAGAATGCACAGCTATGAGTACTAAGTACTTAGGAGAACAATTTGATATTCATGGTGGCGGTATGGATTTAAAATTTCCACATCACGAATGTGAAATAGCTCAGGCTGAAGCTTGTAACCATACCCAACCAGTAAATTATTGGATGCATGCCAACATGCTTATTATGAATGGTAAGAAGATGGCTAAATCTACCGGTAATTTTATTTTACCTCATCAAATATTTACAGGGGATAATCCGCATATCTCTAAAGCCTACACCCCAAGTGTAGCCCGCTTTTTTATGCTTCAGGCCCATTATAGAAGTATACTAGATTTTACTGATGGTGGTCTACAAGCCAGTGAAAAAGGATTTAACCGTCTTATGGATGCTATTAAAGCTATAGACGAATTACAAGCTAGTGGAACCTCTTCTGTTGCTATTTCATCTTGGAAACAGTCCTGCTATGACGCCATGAATGATGATTTTAACACCCCAGTTTTAATTGCTAAATTATTTGACGGTGTTAAGATTATAAACCAAATTAAGGAGGGAGCCATAGAAATTAATGCCGAAGATTTAGACATACTTAAAACTACTTTAAAGGTCTTTACTTTCGATATTTTAGGCTTGAAAACGCCTCAGGCCGATAGCCAAGATAGCTCTAAATTAGCAGGTGCGGTTGACATTCTCATTAATATGAGAAAAGAGGCTCGTGTTAATAAGGATTTTGCCTTATCTGATAAAATTAGAGATGATCTTGCCAAGGTTGGTATTCAGTTACATGATGGTAAAGAAGGTACCACATTTTCTACCAACTAAATTGGCTAGGCAAACAGTAAATTTTATGATATTCATTTTATGAAACAGCTCATTATATGGCCTTTTCTTACTTTAATAAAGGGATATCAAATCTTTATTTCACCCCTCACACCTGCTACTTGCCGCTATCACCCTACCTGTTCTCATTATGCTATAGAAGCCTTAAAAGTTCACGGGTTATTTAAAGGTGGTTGGCTCGCTTTAAAACGCATCTTGAGCTGTCATCCGTGGGGTGGAAAAGGCTATGACCCCGTTCCACCTAAAGAGCAATAGGCTGTGGTTTTTATTGTTCTGAGCTTACGGTAAAATGCTTCAAAATACTATCTTTACAAACTAAATCGATTACTATATGATGCTTCTACAAATTGAATGGGATCCTATAAAATATCTGGACCTAGGGTTTTTTAAACTGCATTTTTACAGTCTCATGTGGATTGTAGCATTTATTCTTGGGTTTTACATCACCAAGAGAATTTTTAAAAGAGAGCAACAGTCTGAAGAAGCATTAGATTCGCTTTTTATTTATTCGGTTTTGGGCATCATGATTGGAGCGCGACTAGGACATGTCATTTTTTATCAGTCTGAATTATTTACTGAAGATTTTTTTAGCATCTTCTTACCCTTTAAATTTAAAGGCGGTTTTGAATTTACAGGTTTCCAAGGTCTGGCCAGTCATGGTGCTGCCATTGGTATGATTATTTCTATGTACCTCTACAATAAAAAAGTGCTCCATAAATCGGTATTGTGGATCTTAGATCGTATTGTCATTCCCGTAGCACTCGGCGCTATATTTGTACGCATTGGTAACTTCATTAACTCAGAAATTATTGGCGATTTTACCAATAGTGACTATGGGGTTATATTTAAACAATTAGGCGAAACACAACCGCGTCATCCCGCCCAATTGTATGAGGCGTTCTTTTATATTTTTGTGTTTCTTATTTTATATTTCACCTATTGGAAAACTAAAAAAGCTGAACGCGAAGGTTTTTTATTTGGGCTCTTTTTAGTGCTGTTGTGGACCGTTAGGTTCTTTGTAGAATTTGTAAAAGTAAGCCAAGGTGGAATTGAAAAATATTTTGGTAATAGCTTATCTACAGGTCAATTACTCAGTATTCCTTTTGTGCTTATAGGGCTGTATTTTATGTTTATCTACAAACCCAAAACATCTAAATAATATGACAAAGTCAGGTTCAGTTTATTTAAAATTTGCGATTGCTGCAACATTGCTATGCGGCTTTAGCTGTAAAGAGGAGCCAAAATCTAGTTCCAATGGTTCTAACACTACCGAAGTGAGCTTTACAAAGGAAGGTGAGCTTTCTTTAAAAGACCAAGAAACAGATAGCCTTATCGCCGCATTAGATATTGAAATTGCAGATAATGATTACGAAATACAAACGGGTTTAATGTATCGTTCTAAAATGGAACGTAAACAAGGTATGCTGTTTATTTTTGAAGATGAAGCTAATCGTAGCTTTTACATGAAAAACACTAAAATTCCTTTAGACATTATTTTTATAAATGCTGATAAAGAAATTGTGAGTATACAGAAAAACGCGGCGCCATTTGATGAAGTTGGACTGCCTTCTGAAGGTCCTGCGCAATATGTTTTAGAAATTAATGGTGGGCTATCTGACGAATGGCAATTACAGCAAGGAGATATTATAGAATATAAAGTGCTAAAATAAGTTCTACAAAAAAGCTATATAAAAAAGCCTCTCAAAAATGAGAGGCTTTTTTATACCTATAGGTCCTAAGCTAAAATGACTTAGGCTTCGTCTTCTTCTTCTTTCACTTTCTTCTTTAGAGATTCTGCAGCGTCACCTTTCTTCGCCATATCGTACATAATTGGTGTTGCTATAAATAATGATGAGTAAGTACCTACTAACACACCAACAATTAAAGCAAACAATAATCCTCTAAGAGAATCTGCACCGAAGATAAACATGGCTAAAAGTACTACCAGTGTAGTCACCGAAGTATTTAATGTACGACTTAAAGTACTATTAAGTGACACATTAATAGTTTTAGGGAATGACCAGCTTGTATGTTCGTTCAAGAATTCTCTAATTCTATCAAAGACCACCACCGTATCGTTTAATGAATACCCAATTACAGTTAAAATCGCTGCAATAAACGCTTGATCTATTTCCATACTAAATGGCATGAATTGCCAGGTTAGAGAGAAGATACCCAAAACAATGAGAACATCGTGGAATACCGCTGCAACAGCACCCAAGGAGAATTGCCAACGCTTAAATCTAATTAAGATGTAAAGAAATACAACCACCAGGGATCCTAATATCGCCCATACGGATGATTTTTTGATATCATCTGCAATGGTTGGGCTCACCTTACTCGAAAGCATTTTACCTACTTTTTCATCTCCAGAACCACTCAAGAATTCTTCGTAAGTCATGCCATCTGGCAGATAAGGTTTTAAGCCTTCAAAAAGCATCGATTGAACTTCTTCATCGGCTTCAACAGAATTATCATCTACTTTATATTTTGTAGAAATTTTTAATTGGTTAGCACCACCAATGGTTTTTACCTCGGCACTGCCAAAAACATCATTTAGCGTGCTACCTACTTCTTCGGTACTCACGGGTTGGTCGAATCTCACTTGATAAGTTCTACCGCCAACGAAATCAATTCCCTCATCCAAACCAACGGTAAATAAAGACCCTAAACTGGCCAATATCAACACACTAGATATAATATAACCAGCAGTTCGTTTTTTAAGGAAGTTGATGTTAACGTTTTTAAATAGGCCTTTCGTTGCTTTAGTAGCAAAATCTAAATTTCCATTTCTACCAACATACCAATCTATGAGTAAACGCGTAATAAATATGGCTGTAAATAAAGAGGTTAGAATACCAATGATAAGTGTTGTTGCAAAACCTTTTATTGGTCCTGTTCCAAATACAAATAGTATAATCGCGGTTAAACCCGTAGTGATGTTAGCATCTAAGATAGATGATAAGGCATTAGAAAATCCATCTTTAATGGCTTCTTTTTGTGCTTTACCTTTTTCTAATTCTTCTCTTATACGTTCAAAAATAAGTACGTTCGCATCTACCGAAATACCAATAGTTAGCACGATACCAGCAATACCTGGTAATGTTAAAACAGCCCCTAAACTGGCCAGAACTCCAAATATTAATAAGATATTAAGCAGTAGGGCGATATCTGAAAATAAGCCTGCTTTACCGTAGTAGAAAACCATCCAAAGTAAAACAAAGGCTAAGGCAATTAAGAAGGATTTCATACCACTGTCAATAGCTTCCTGCCCTAAAGATGGGCCAACCTCATCGGCTTGTACAATTTCAGCAGAAGCGGGTAATTTACCAGCTCGTAATACGTTAGCTAAATCTACCGCTTCAGTTAAAGTAAATGAGCCGGAAATTTGAGAGTTACCCCCAGAGATTGGGCCACTAGTAACGCTCGGTGCTGAATACACAATATTATCTAGAACAATGGCAATATATCCACGTGTTTCATAAGCGCGCTTGGTCATTTCTTCCCAAATCTTAGCTCCTTTAGTATTCATTTGCATGCTCACCGCAGGTCGGCTTAACTGATCGTAATCTTGTCTCGCATCGGTAATAACCGCACCACTTAACTCGGGTTGATTATCTCTATTACTTTTAATAGCATACAATTCTGCATATTCAGAATCCTCTACTTGGATACCCCAAGCGAATTTTAAATAACGCATATCTGCTGGTAATAGCGCTCTGTTTTGTGGACTGTTAAGTTCCTCTAGAACTCTTTCCTTATCCTTAGCTAAGAAAATACCTACCACAGGACCACCTTGTCCAAATCCTTGAATGCCTAATGGATTTTCATCGGCAATGTTTGTAGAGTCTGCAGCAATTTGCCCTGTTAACTCATCAATAGCACTAGCGGTTGTATCTTGTTCTACAACAGCCTCTGCTTGTTCGTCATCTTCTTCTTTAGCTTTGTTAGCTTCAACCAAAGCCTGATTAACCTGTAATAAGTAAGGGGCTACTTCTTCTGTTTTATAGGTTTCCCAAAATTGAAGTTGAGCAGTTTTCGTTACTAAATCCTTAACCCGCTCAATATCTTTAGCACCAGGTAATTCTAATAAAATTCTTCCAGAGTTACCCAAGCGTTGAATGTTTGGAGATGTAACACCAAACTTGTCAATACGCTTACGAAGTACTTCAAAAGCAGATACAATAGATTCATCTATTTTTGTTTCTAAAATGCTTTTTACTTCATCGTCTGTCATATCAAACTTAATCTCATCGCTAAGTTCACGATTGGCGAAAATGTCTGGCGATGCTAATTTGGTATCTCCCTTAATCGCATCAAAGGCTTTAAAAAAGGACTCTAAATACGTGTCTTGAGAATCTTTTTGAAGTTTTTCAGCCTCGTCTAAAGCTTTGTTAAAGACAGGGTCTTTACTATTGTTAGCTAATCCCTTTAAAATATCTTTTACCGATATTTGAAGAATTACATTAATACCACCTTTTAGATCTAGACCTAAGTTCATGGCATTATTTTCAACCTCTGTATAGGTATATTCGGCGACACCTATGTCATAAACTGGTATGGATTGTAACTCCCCATCAATTTCTTCCTTGTGGGTTTTTAAAGAATCTAGGTATCTAATTTCTTCTTGCTTTCGCTTTTCCTGATAGTTATCTACCGATTTTGGAAATTTACTTACAGCGGCTTGCTCTGCTTCTTCTTCAATTTGATTGGCTTTAAATGTAAAAGACAGCTGATATATACTGACTAAGCCAAATAACAGTGCAAACAATTTAATTATTCCTTTGTTTTGCATTATAGTTTATTTTAATATAATTTTTCGTAAACCGGGCAAATATAGGGTTTACGGTATAATAAGACAATAGTTTAGTGGGCTAGTTTGTAATTTTACTAGCAAAGGGAAGTTTCCAACGGACCCGCACGGACTTTGATTGACAGAAAACATAGTTTTTGAGAAAGACTAGCTATGTCAGGTTGTGCATTTACAATTTCAAACACTAAGCCGTTGATTCCCTCTACATCCCATACTATAGCGTGGGCTGTAGGATATTTAAGATGGGTATCTGATTTTGTATAAGCCTGTACCAAGACCGTTTTGCCTAACCCCATGAACGAATCGAGAGGTTTAGTAATATGGCTTAATTCTATTTGAAGTTGGGCCGTCTTTGGCTGATCATCTGAAGAGTTAGTTGGTGTTGAAAAAGGTATCTTTAATCGATGATGAAGCGCTGTTTTAATAGCATTAATGTTCTCTTTTGAAAAATAAGAAATGGTAAGTTGTCCAGCCTTTGACTTGCTTACAATAATATTGTCTATACCGTGCGACTTTAGAATAGCTTCTATAGAAGCTACGGTTTGCTCTGCATTGTTCTGTGCTGCTGACTGATTAAAATCAATGGTGATTTTTTGATTAGGACTTTGTAAATTGTAAACATAGCATCCTAAAAGAACGGCTATTATAACAAGTGCAACACCTTTAATCTTAAATTTCATGACGCAAATATAAAAAAATAAAGGCTATATGATTATAGCCTCTACTTTATCGCGTAAATTAATTTTTATTACTGCTCGGTGTAGCCTTCAGGAACGTCTAATTCAAATTTCTCATCTGAAACTGATGTTGCTTCAATATTGGTCACCTCCGTAGTTATGGTCATTTCCATTCCCGATTGCTTCATATTAATAACTTCGTACAACGGGTAACCCTTTATTTGGTCATCTAGCATGGCGGTCTGTTGTGTTTTAACAGGCGAAATTTTATTTGTAACAAAAATGGTCATTTTTACTTCTCCTCCATTTTGACTCAATGTTATTATTTTTTCTTCACATTCATAACCCAAAATAGTTTTAGTTGTATTACCATCAACCACTTCAATATTATCTTTCATTTCTGGTGTTAACTCTAAATCCTCAATGGTAAACTTTTTACCTGCAATTGGATTATCCATAAGCGTAAGGGATTTCATTTTATCCCCATTGGTTATGACAACCATAGGCCCAGTCATAGGACTATTCATCTCTACACGGGAGTTATTGCCTTTTATATAAGTGGTCGAAACCGTCTCGCCCATTGCATCAAATCGCGCTTGCATTTGTGGGCTATCTGTAGATATGGTTTGTTTTGATGTGATAATTGCTTCTTTTAATTTTTCTTGTGCTGTACCTAATATACTTATTAGTAAAACACTAAATAATAGTATGTTTCTCATGATGTAATTTTTATGTTAGCTTAAAATAAAACAAAAACCTTACCAATCCTAAAACTGGTAAGGTTTTTTAAATTGATTCACAGGGATTACTAAAACTCTAATAATCCGTTAGTTTTCTTTACACCTTCGGCACTTTCTGATAAATGTTGCTTTTCGGCTTCGCTAAGTGGTACGTCTACAATATGTTCTATTCCATCTCTACCTAAGATTACAGGAACACCGATGCAAAGATCGCTTAGACCGTATTCACCATCTAATAGTGAAGAACATGGGAACATTTTTTTCTGATCGCAAGCAATGGCTTGAACTAAACCACTAACAGCCGCACCTGGAGCATACCAAGCCGAAGTTCCTAACAACTTGGTAAGGGTAGCCCCACCAACTTTGGTATCTTCTTTCACTTGGTTTAAGCGTTCTTCTGATAAGAATTCAGAAACCTTGATACTATTTCTTGTAGCATGAGATGTTAATGGCACCATACCTTTATCACTATGCCCGCCAATAACCATGCCGTCAATATCACTAATTGGAGCCTCTAAAGCCTCGGCCAATCTATATTTAAAACGAGCCGAATCTAAAGCACCACCCATACCTATAATTTTATGTTTTGGTAAATTGGTGGTTTTGTGCGCGAGATACGTCATGGTATCCATTGGATTACTTACAATGATAAGAATGGTATTAGGTGAATGCTCTACCAAATTAGAGGTTACCGTTTTAACAATTCCTGCATTAATACCAATAAGTTCTTCTCTTGTCATCCCTGGTTTTCTTGGAATACCAGAAGTCACCACACAAATATCACTATTTGCTGTTTTGCTATAATCGTTTGTACTTCCTGTAATCTTTGTATCAAATCCGTTCAAGGATGCACACTGCATAAGGTCCATCGCTTTACCTTCAGCATAGCCTTCCTTAATATCTAGAAGCACTACTTCTGAGGCAAAATTCTTAATTGCAATATATTCGGCACAACTCGCACCAACGGCACCAGCACCAACTACTGTAACTTTCATATGTAAATTATTTTAAAGTTTATAAATGTCCTACAAATTTAAGGCTTTAAGTCTATTTTTCTATGATAAAGGTCATAGTTTACAATATTATAACTTGATCATGATGCCATAGGCTTTATCCATAAAAGATGTTTAAATCTTTTGTATTCTTTTAGGACTAGTAGTATATTAATGACCAACAAGGCTGCTGTTTGAAATAACTCCCCAACCTCTTCAGGTTCAAGATAGACATGAAATAAAAATATATGCAACGTTATTGGCAATAAAAATAATGCCCCCACAAAGGCTGTTCCTTGTATTAAAATTAAAAAGCCAAACAGCAACTCACATATACCCAATAATTGCCAGAAGTAACCCGTTTGTTTTGCTCCATTAATGTAAAGGACCTTTTGTAAGGTAGATTCCTGATCTGGCGATGAAAATTTTTGGGCTTTATCAACCACCTCTACAGCTGTGGGTATTGGTTTTGAGAACTTCTGCACTCCGCCATAGATCATAAAACCACCAAGACCAAGACGCAATACGATAAATAAAATATTTATAAGCTTAGCCATGTCTAGAATGAATTAATATTTGCGTTAGGTTGATAAACGTAATTAAAGGTGTAGTGTCTTCCTTCATCTACAAATACATCTGGATTTTCTGGTGCATCTTTATAGTAACTTAGGATTTCTACCTTAGCGTACCTTCCGTCTCGTGTTCTAAACACTAAAATTTTACCTGGAATTGGGGTAACTAAAAATTGGGCTGGGTTGTAAACATACCAACCATTACCACTTCCAGAAGGAATGGCGTAGCCGTTTTCACTATCTTGAACGAATAAGTCTGTATTGACCTCTTCGATACTTGCCATGGTACCATCGGCAATGTAAGCGGCAGCATCACCTGTACGTTGGGGCTCATCTATTGTACCTAAAGAAGCTCCACCATTTACAATAATCGATGTTCCCCTGAAAGCGATGTCCCATTCTGTATCACTTGTGGTAACCGTTCCTGTCTCAAAATCAAACTTTGTGAAGGGTCCACCTATGGGCTGGCCTTGACCTCCCGTTTGCGGGGCCTGAAGATTTAAAACTGTTTCAGATTCTACAGCAATAAGATTAGATTCATCGTCTTTACTACAAGACAAAAAAATCATTGCTAATACGAATACACTAAATAACTGCATGGTTTTCATAATAAAAATATTTGGATTAAAGTTTAAAATTCATATTGACATAATAAATTCTACCAGGTACATTAGGTATGTTAGCCGCATCCGTAAAATTGAAAAGATTATCTATCCCCAAAGCGACTTTATATTTTTTAAAAAGTGTTTTATTTAAGGCAAAATTGACTATAGCATTACCCTCTACAAACGCATCGTAATTATCTAAATAGCCATTACCATTCGTATCTGCTATGCCGTATCTACTGCGGTAAACAATTCTAAGATTAGAAGATATTTTATATTCTGGCCATTCGTAATATAATTTTAAATTAGCCATATGACGGGATCGGTTAAACAAACCAAAATAATCATTTCCAGAAAGTTGAAACGCTGGTGAGGTGGGTCGTTCTCTGGCAAACACCTCCCCATTGGCGAATGCGGCTTCTGCCTCTCTATCTTTGGCAAATAGTAATTGGTACCCACCTGAAACCTTGATGTAGTTATTAAATTTATAAGTGGTATTAAATTCTATCCCTTGCGTGTAAACTTCTGCCACATTAAAATAGCTAAAAACATTTTGCCCGTTAGTTCTGTTGGCAATTACTCGCGTATCAATTAAATTACTGATGTTATTTCTAAACAGGTTGAGCTTAATTTTTAGAGAGGCTGTAGGATCAAAATCAATACCTAAATTAAAGTTTACTGAGCGCTCTGCCTGTAACTTTCCATTAAACTCAGAGGCTGGGACTAAAATATTAGCAATTTGCCCTTGTTCTTCTAGAGCAGTTAATGCTGACCCGACTACATTATAGCCTAAAACGGTATACCCTACCGTAGAATTGCTAAAATCAAAATACAATTGCCTAAAGTCTGGCGCTTTAAAGCCATATCCTACAGAACCTTTCAAGGCTATGGCTTCATTTAACTCATACCTCAACGCAGCCTTTGGACTAAACTGAGAGGCATAAGCATTATGATTATCGTAACGTGCACCAACGATAAGGTTGGTTTTAGATAATAGATTCGTATCCCATTGTACATAAACATAAGGTGCATTAAACACAGGTGTTGTGTTAAAACTTGTCCGGTCTAGTTTTTCATGAGTAAGACCCATACCTCCGATGAAGGTATGTTTATCATTAGGTTTAAAGGTAGATCGCAGCTCAGGCCTAATCATATACTGGTTAAAAAAAGCATTAGAAAAGGTGGCACCATTATTTTCATTTAAAAACTCTTCTGTTTGATAATTGGTAGCGTAAAACTCCATTGTAGATGCCCACTTATCATTATATTCATGATCTATTTTTACAAGAGTATTCCACTCATTTATACTACTCTCTCCTTTGAGTTCTTCAGAGGCTACTAAGTCCTGCTCTTGGGTAAAGTATCGCAATGAGGCATTCAACTTGGTTTTATCTGTAAAATCATAGATAATTTTAGTATTAAGGGTATAGTTTTGAAATGGCTCGACGGTATTGGTTTCGCTTGAATTGTTTAAATCATACCCATTACTAGATAGACGGTTTAAAAATCCCGATAAAGCCAGCTTTTTATTTTTATGGCTGAGATTAACTGATAAATCTGAGGTGTTAAAACTGGATTGTCTAAAATCTAACCCACCGTTAAGCCCTTGCTTTGGGGTTTCTGTTATGATATTAACCACCCCTGCAATGGCTTCACTTCCGTATAAACTAGAAGATGCTCCTTTAACCACTTCAATTTGTTTAATATTACCCACTGAAATACGATTGAGATCTAGAGTTCCTGCAGATCTTCCAACCAATGGTACACCATCTATTAATATCAAAGAATATTGTGCATCTAAGCCTTGCATTTGAAGGCCTTCTCCACCACCAAAATCCGGAACCGTAATTAATCCCGTTTGCTCAGCTAAGAGGTTAGATAATCTTATACTATTAATATTATCTATTTGCTGTTTCGTAATAATTTGAGCCGGAAGTGGTAAAGCCGAAAGTTGACGTTTTGTTCTGGTGGCCGTGACCAACACCTCACCAAGGTTTTGCATGCTAAGGGTATCTGCATCCTTTTGTGCATGGACTAATTGAAACGGCCCTGTTAATAACATCAGGAAAAAATAAAGTGTTAAATTATTTTTATTTAGACTCATTCCAGTTAAATTTGCGACAAATATATATACTATTTTTATTTATTCTAAATTAGAATAGATGATTTTTTAACCTTAACATTTTTAAAATTTCAAAACCATTACAAATGAAAAAACTAGCGTTTTCACTTTTATTTTTTTTAACAGTCGTAACGTTAAACTTTGCGCAATCCAAGTTTGAAAAAGACCGCAATGCCATAAAGGGTATGTGTGGTTGTTACGAAGTCACCTTTAATTTCGCAGAGACCTTTGTGCACACTAAAGACTCCACTTATCAAGGGTCGGCTAATAAATTATCACGCGGATTAGAATGGGTACAACTCACAGAGGACTCTCAAGATAAAATAGTCATGCAGCATTTATTAATTGTTGGTTCGCCACAAAAGCAACGCATTATTAAACATTGGCGTCAGGATTGGCTGTATGAAAATCAGGATTTATACACCTATCATAAAGACAACGAATGGACATATAATAAACTCGATGCAGATGAGGTTAAAGGTCAATGGACACAAAAAGTTTTCCAAGTAGATGACAGCCCAAGATATGAAGGTTCTGCGAGCTGGGTTCATGTTGATGGGAAAAGCTATTGGGAAAACACCACAGATGCGCCTCTTCCGCGACGCGAATACACTAAACGTAATGATTACAATGTTACCGTAAGAGGCAATAGACATGAAATTACTCCTGAAGGATGGATTCACGATCAGGATAATCTCAAAGTGGTAAGGAGCGATGGACAAGAAGATGTTGTCCTTGCCGAAGAAAAAGGTCTAAACACTTATAAAAAAGTTGCTGATGACAAGTGTGCTTTGGCTCAGACTTGGTGGAAGGACAACGCTACTAAATGGGCTTTAGTGAGAGCACAATGGGATGCTGTTTTTGCGAAAAAGGAATCGCTGAAATTAAATTCTAAAGTTGATGATCAGCCGCTTTACAAATATCTTTTTGATGAAGAGAAAGCAGACACCTCTACCGAGATCAAAGCCATAATTGAAGCATTTGTGGCCAAATAATCTTATTTAACCCTTATTAACAAAAAAAGCAGTCCTAAAAAGACTGCTTTTTTTATGGTGTTAACCCAATGCGATTAAGCATCTATATTAGCATAAATAGCATTTTTTTCAATAAATTCTCTACGCGGAGGTACTTCATCCCCCATTAGCATAGAAAATATGCGGTCTGCTTCGCCACCATTATCTATTTGAACCTGTCTAAGCGTTCTAAACTCAGGATTCATGGTAGTATCCCAAAGTTGTTCGGCATTCATTTCACCAAGACCTTTATAGCGTTGAATTTTAGAATTCTCACCAAATTCTTCTAAAACCGCATCGCGTTCCTTATCATTCCATGCGTATCGTTTCTTGGCCCCTTTTTTAATTAAATACAATGGAGGCGTTGCAATATACACATGACCTTGTTCTATAAGTTCTTTCATATACCTAAAGAAAAAGGTTAAGATTAAGGTTGCGATATGGCTACCATCAATATCCGCATCACACATGATCACGATTTTGTGATACCTCAGCTTAGAAAGATTCAGTGCCTTACTATCCTCTTCTGTACCTATGGTAACTCCCAGTGCCGTGAAAATATTCTTGATTTCTTCATTTTCAAAAACTTTATGGGTCATCGCCTTTTCTACATTAAGAATTTTTCCTCGTAGTGGTAAAATAGCCTGAAATTTTCGATCGCGACCTTGTTTTGCAGTACCACCTGCGGAATCTCCCTCGACTAAGAATACCTCGCATTCTGCCGGATCCTGCTCAGAGCAGTCACTTAGCTTTCCTGGTAAGCCCCCGATACTCATTACCGTTTTACGCTGAACCATCTCTCTGGCTTTCTGAGCTGCGTGTCTGGCTTGCGCCGCTAGAATAACTTTCTGTACGATGGTCTTAGCATCATCAGGATGCTCTTCTAAATAGATGGAAAGCATCTCTGAAACCGCTTGTGACACAGAGGCCGACACCTCTCGGTTACCCAATTTTGTTTTAGTTTGTCCTTCAAACTGTGGTTCGGCCACTTTTACTGAAACAATAGCTGTAAGGCCTTCTCTAAAATCGTCACCTGACACATCAAACTTAAGTTTATCTAATAAACCTGATTCGTCGGCGTATTTTTTAAGGGTATGTGTAAGTCCCCGTCTAAATCCTGATAAGTGTGTACCTCCTTCGTGCGTATTGATATTGTTAACATAAGAGTGTAAATTTTCAGCGTAACTGGTATTATATACCATAGCTACTTCAACAGGAACACCGTTTTTCTCGCCTTCAAAGCCAATAACTTCTTTTATAAGCGATTCTCTATTTCCGTCTAAAAATTTTACAAATTCTGTTAAGCCCTCTTCTGAGTAAAACGTTTCACCTTCAAAAGAACCATCCTCTTTTTTACTGCGACGATCAACTAAGTGAATAGTCACCCCTTTATTAAGATAAGCCAACTCGCGCATACGACTTGCCAATGTATCATAACTATATTCACGGGTTTGGGTAAATATTTCAGAATCTGGTCTAAATGTAACAATAGTACCGGTCTTATCTGAAGTCCCTACCGATTTAACAGGATACAACACTTTTCCGCGTTCATATTCTTGCTCCCATATTTTACCATTTCTGTAAACGGTAGCCTTAAGATGCTCTGACAAGGCGTTGACACAACTTACACCAACACCATGTAAACCACCAGAAACTTTATAAGAATCTTTATCAAACTTACCCCCAGCACCTATTTTGGTCATAACCACCTCAAGTGCTGAAACTCCTTCTTTTTTATGAAGGTCTACGGGTATTCCGCGGCCATCATCTTCTGTGGTGATAGAATTGTCCTCATTTATAGTAACTGTAATATTGTTACAGTGCCCTGCCAAAGCTTCATCAATTGAGTTATCGACCACCTCATAAACCAGATGGTGCAATCCTCTTACACCTACATCCCCGATATACATAGAGGGTCTCATGCGCACGTGCTCCATACCTTCTAAGGCCTGGATACTGTCTGCACCATATTGCTTTTTATTTTCTTCGCTCATATTATAATTGATTGTTAGATTCTAAAACATAAAAAAAGACGCTTTTTGCGTCTCTATTGAGTACCTCCAAAAATACAAAAAAAGGGAGTCATTTAAAAGCTTTTTCTTAGAGAAGCGGGAAAATTATCAACATTTGTTAATTACCTAAAAGTGGCTTAAAACGTCTAAAAAGAGCCTTAAATTAAATGTTGGGATATTTTTAGACTTTAGCCAAAATCATTTTTTCACGAAATCCCTTAGGGCTTAAATTTTGACTTATGCTTATAGAAACTTAGCGGTTATTTGAGTCTCTAATCGCGCCTTGAGTCAAGGCTTTTTTATATTGAAATCTTAGCATTATATTTATTAAAAATTCTCATTAGAAAATGAAAAACTATTTCAAGTTAATTCTCTTAAGCGTTCTATTGTTTAACAATTGTGATGCTCCACCATCTCAACCTAAGCCCCAAACTATTAATGCATCTGAATATTGGGGTGAAAATCCTTGGCCAGAAATCAGAAAAAAACGTATTAACACCCTACTTCCCAAAGCTTTAAAAGCGGCTCATGTCGATTGCTGGCTGGTTATCTGCAGGGAAAATAATAACGACCCCCTTGCCAATCACATAGGCGGGGAAAATGCTGGAGGCACTGCTGTGTTTCTATTTTACAATGACGCCGATGGATTTCATTCCATAGCCTTCTCACCCTCAGGTGAGCAAACCGCCTTAGACGAGTTAGATATCCATGACCAAGTGATCTCTGTAGCTCGCGGTGACTCTGCGGTTGATATGGCTGTAGATTTTATCAAAACAAAATCGTTTAAAGCTATTGCGGTAAACACCTCTACAACTAATAGCATGGCTGACGGACTGTCTCACAGCCAGTATAAAGATTTAGTTTTAAAGCTAGAAGATGGTGCTGAACAACTTGTACCGTCAACAGAGTTGGTTTACGAATGGTTATCTATTAAGCTACCTGAAGAAGTTAATTTACTACGAAAAGCGGCTCAACTCACAGCAGATTGGCAGATTGAAGCCTATAAAGAAGTTATTCCTGGCAAAACAACCGATGCTGATATTGCTCGTTTTTTAAAGAATAAAATGGCAGAGTATGGTGTAAAAGACGCTTGGTCTCCCGATCAGAACCCTAATGTTAACTCTGGTCCAGACCGCGGTCATTCGCATGCAACGGATAAAATTATAAGACCTGGTGACGTTATTCAAATTGATTTTGGCATAAAAATACACGACCGATGGGTAAGTGATATTCAGCGTTTTGCTTACGTCTTAAGAGCGGGAGAAAACACAGCTCCGGAGCAGATTCAACACTATTGGGAAAGTGCTAAAGCCGGAAACAGAGCAGCGCTTGCGGCTATGGCACCTGGCGTTAAAGGTGTGGAGGTAGATTTAGCCCAACGCGTGCTTATGGAAAAAGCTGGTTCTGATTATGTGATGTGGAGTACGGGTCATCCCGTAGGTTATGTGGCTCATGATGTAGGACCAAATCTCGGGGGCTCACAGGCTTCTCACGTAAGACCTTCAAGCGAAAAACGACTTAAGGAAGGTATGACCTTTGCCTTTGATGGTTTTCATGCTTGGAAATTAGAGAGCGGAAAAATAAAAACAATTTCTGTAGAAGAAATGGCAGTTGTAACGGAAGATGGTGCAGAATACTTAATAGCTCCTCAGGAAGATTTAATTCTTATTTCTAATCCTGAATAGGCTAATCTTTATACTACAGCAGCATTAAGCTTTAAACATATGAAGATTTTCTGCATCATAATTTTAATAACCATTACAGGAAGCCCTTATCTAACCGGCCAATCTCAACCCGAGGTGTCCTCTAAAAGCATAACAGTCATAGGGCTAAACTTAGATTATGGGACGCTTTTAAAACATACTCCTTCCTTGAGAGCTATTGACGATGCTTATCCTTCTGCAATTAGCATAGAATGGAGTAAATTATTACTTTCTGAGGAAGCCTGGGAATTTTGTAGTTGTTTTCCACGTTTAGGAGTAGATGTGGCCTACTGGAACTGGGATAATCCGGATGTTCTTGGTAACGGTGTTTTAGCTATGGGTTTTGTGGAGCCTTTCTTTAGGACGCAAAAGCGCAGTCAACTATTTTTTAGAATGGGTATGGGTGGTGCCTACCTTTCTCAACCTTATGATGAAGTAAATAATCCATTAAATGAATCGTATAGTACTCATGTAAGTTTTGCTCTTATGGTGGGTTTAGGGGTTAATTATAGATTGACAGATTCATGGAATTTAAGGTTTATGGCAAAATATAACCACACCTCCAATGGTGGTATACGCACCCCCAATAAAGGTCTTAATTTCCCATCATTAAGCGCCGGAATATCTAAGAGTCTAACACCAGTTGTATTTCCCAACTTTGAAAAACGCATAGGGCGCCAACCCCCAGAGCATAAATCTAGAATAACCCTAACGCATTTTTCAGGATGGAGTAACGCCGCGGTTGGGGATAAAGATAAATTTTACGTCTTTGGGTTTTTAGGAAAATATAGCCGATGGATTGGCGGTAGAAGTGCGCTCACTGGAGGTACGGAAGTCGTATTTGATTATTCTAGGCGCGAACAGATTGAACTAGACAATGCCAACGCCAGTTTTGTCCAGGCGGCGGCTTTAATAGGCCACGAATTTTGGTTAGGAAAGGTAACCTTTAGTCAGGAGTTGGGGGTTTATTATTTTAATGATTATCGTATAAATGATGACCTCTACCAGCGCTATACGCTAACCTACAATTTTACAAATCGACTTTTTAGTGGGTTTAGCTTAAAAGCACATCGTCATGTAGCTGATTTTATTGACTTGAGAATTGGCTATCGTTTTAATTAAAATACCTTATAAAGATATGGCTATTAAAAAAATACAACCTTCATTCTTTCAATCTACTGATGTGGTACAGCTGGCTAAGATGCTTGTAGGTTATAAAATATATACCAATTTTAATGAGGAACTCACCTCAGGTATTATTACTGAAACTGAAGCCTATGCAGGCATAGGCGATAAGGCCTGTCATGCCCATTTAGGTAGATTTACTAAACGCACCGCTGTTATGTATGAGCCGGGCGGAATTGCTTACATATATTTATGCTATGGCATTCATCATTTATTCAATATTGTAACGAATAAAAAAGGTCATGCCGATGCCATTTTAATTCGGGCTTTTGCACCAGAGGATGGCATAGATATTATGAAGAGACGACGCCAAAGAAATACTTTAGATAAGACATTAACCTCTGGTCCAGGAAATGTATCACAAGCTTTAGGACTTCATCTTGGCCACAATAAGAATTCGGTATGCTCTAATGAAATTTGGTTGGAGCCAGTAGACCAAACTAGGATAGATTGTATAGCTACCACGAGAATTGGTATCGATTATGCCGAAGAAGACGCTCTTTTACCATGGCGCTTTTATGACGACAACTCAAATTATATCTCGAAACGCTAACTTAACTCCTCAAATAACTGGCTCCATTGACATCGATAATGGTTCCTGAAGAATAAGCAGAGGCATCTTGTGCTAAAAATAAAATAGCATGAGCCACTTCTTCGGGTTGGGCCATACGCTTAAATGGTGATTCTCTAAGAAGATTTTCGCGTTCTGCAGCGGTTAGTGTTTTAGCACCCATATCTGTTTCAGTAAAGCCTGGTGCTACTGCACCAACATAGATATCATAAGGTGCGAGTCGTTTTGCTAATGACTGGCTCATGGCATTGAGGGCAGCTTTACTCGCCCCATAAGCCGGCTTAGTAGGCTCACCTCTAAAGGCGCCGCGGGATGACACGTTAACGATATGTCCACCTCCTGATCTCATCATTTGCTTGGCGGCTAAAAAACTGAGATTCGCTGCTGCCAACACATTAGTAGTCATGGTTTGCTCCCAAGCTGAAGTCCAGTCCTCAAAATTGACATCCTCTACATCATGAGGAATGGAAATACCGGCATTGTTTACTAAAATATCGATACGGCCAAATTGAGCTAAGACCGCTTCAATTAATTGCTGTTGTTCTTTTTTATTTGAAATATCATACTGAAACAATTCATGTCCGGTTCCTGATAATTGCTGCAAGGTTTCATTTGCTGCCGCTGTGTTGTGTTTAAAATTAATTCCTACTACGCCCCCTTGTTCTGCAAAAGCCAGTGCCGTTGCTTTACCAATGCCTCGCGAGCCCCCTGTGATTAGTATTTTTTTCGATTTAAAATTCATTGTGCATGCCTTTTAACTTATTCATCTCAAAGCTACGTTATATTACATATTTTAATACATAAATTAACAGGATTTTTAGCACCGAAAAATCTAACTAGTACTCGCCTTACGAGGGGAAATCAACAACATCATATTATGTTTCTTTTAATAAGCATCTGTGTGTACCTTTGCTACTGCCCTGCCACTTGGATCATTCATGTTTTTAAATTGCTCGTCCCATTCTAAGGCTATTTTAGTGCTGCACGCCACCGAAGCTTCTTGCGGTACGCTTAAGGCTGCGACGTCACTCGGAAAATGATCTTCAAAAATAGTTCTGTAATAATACTCTTCTTTGTTTTGAGGGGTTTGTATTGGAAATCTAAAGTGGGCATTAGCCAGTTGCTCATCTGTAACTTCGCTATTTACTACCTCCTTTAAGGTATCTATCCAACTGTAGCCTACACCATCACTAAATTGTTCTTTTTGTCTCCAAGCCACACTTTCTGGCAACATATCCTCAAAGGCTTTTCTTATCACCCATTTTTCCATACGTTCTCCATTAATCATTTTATCTTTAGGATTTAGGCGCATAGCAACGTCCATAAAGTCCTTATCTAAGAAGGGCACACGCCCCTCAATGCCCCAAGCCGCCAAACTCTTATTAGCCCGTAAACAATCGTACATATGGAGCTTACCTAATTTTCTTACAGTTTCTTCATGAAATTCTTTTGCATTTGGGGCTTTGTGAAAGTACAAATAGCCTCCAAAAATCTCGTCCGCTCCTTCACCAGATAACACCATTTTTATACCCATCGATTTTATAACCCTAGCCATTAAGTACATAGGTGTACTGGCTCGTACTGTTGTAATATCATAAGTTTCTAATTGGTAAATTACATCCTTAATAGCGTCAAGCCCTTCCTGAATCGTAAATTTTATTTCATGATGTATGGTACCGATATGGTCGGCAACAGTCTTTGCTGCTGCTAGATCTGGTGACCCTTCTAATCCTACTGAAAAACTATGTAATTGTGGCCACCAGGCCTTCTCCTTGTCGTCTGCTTCTATACGTCTTTGAGCATATTTTTGAGCTATGGCTGAGGTTATAGATGAGTCTAAGCCACCTGAGAGCAAAACTCCATAAGGCACATCACTCATAAGTTGTCTATGCACAGCATCTTCTAAAGCTTGACGCACTTCTTCAATATTCGTATCTTTATCTTTGACACTTTCATAATCCTGCCAATCGCGATGGTACCATAACTTTAATTCGCCTTCTTTACTACTTAAATAATGACCAGGAGGAAAAAGCTCTATTTTGGTACAATATCCTTCTAATGCTTTTAATTCTGATGCTACATAAAAGGTACCGAATTTATCCCATCCCATGTATAAGGGAATGATGCCCATATGATCTCTCGCTATAAGATATTCATCGTTCTCTACATCATATACTGCAAAACCAAAAATTCCATTTAAATCGTCTAGAAACGCTGCACCTTTATCTTCATATAAAGCTAAAATAATTTCACAATCGCTTTGCGTTTTAAAATCATAGTCTGGATAATTACGTCGCAATATGTTGTGATTATATATCTCACCATTAGCCGCCAGAACATAACGCCTATCTTTACTAATAAGTGGCTGTTTCCCCGATGCCGGATCTACAATAGCCAAACGCTCATGGGCCATAATGGTTTTCTCATTATTAAAAACTCCAGACCAGTCTGGACCTCTATGACGAATTTTCTTAGCCATTTCTAGTACCTGTTCTCTTAAAATTGTTGATTCTTGTTTAATATCGAAAGCACATACAATTCCACACATAACTTTATATTTAAATATTAATAGCTCAACAAAGATGTAATTATAGTTTCATATTATAAATAGTATTATGATTTTTGACTTTAATACCTAATATATAATAAGGTTTTTATTTAATTTTGAAAGTTTTTATCCACGATAGAATGGTATAAGTTATAATTTGTTAATTTTAGTCCGTCTTTGATTAACCATCCCCTTGAAACCTCTATCTTTAAACTCAAATCAATAAATTATACTATGAAATCATTTAAACTTTTTTCAACATTTTTATGTCTAGCTATGTTTTTAGCAGGTAGCTCCTTGATGGCGCAAAACTTTAGTGGGCTGGATAAAAGTCCAATGGACGCCGCTTCTTTTCCGAGTTCTTATAAAGAATCGGACAAACTTATAAAAATCGTTTACAGTAGACCTCAACTTAAAGGAAGAGCTGTAAGTGATTTAGCAAAAAATGATGCCGTTTGGAGAACGGGAGCTAATGAAGCAGCTGAACTCACCTTATATGTTCCTATGACCATGGGTGGTAAAACAATAGAGCCTGGCACATACACATTTTACGTGATTCCTGGCGAAGACGAATGGACAGCTATTGTTAATACCGATTTAAATGTATGGGGTAGTTATTTTTATGACGAAAGCAAAGACGTGGCACGAATGAATGTTCCTGTTACAAAAGGTGACGAAAATTTAGAGGCATTTTCTATTGCTTTTGAAGATGCTGAGGATGGCGTACATATGCATTTGGGATGGGGCCATAAAAGAGTCGCCGTTCCTTTTAAGAAATAAGACCACATCTGTTTTAATTGTTAAAAAATCACCTTTGATATCTTATATTGAAGGTGATTTTGTTTTATGGAATATTAAGATACTTGTGGGTTTGTAGAGAAACTTTCCATTTAGGATGTGCCATGACATAATCTACAATCATCGGCATCATTTTTTCACGCTTACTCCACTCGGGTTGAAGGTACAAGATACAATCTTCGTGAACGTGTTCTGCTTGGGCTTCCGCAAATTTAAAATCGTCCTTATTGTAGATGATACATTTTAACTCGTGTGCTTTACTATAGATTTCTTGAGTTGGTAATTTTTTCTTTTTTGGTGATAAGCAAATCCAGTCCCATTGGCCTGTTAATTTATATGCACCAGAGGTTTCAATATGAATTTGAAGCCCCTTGGCTTTTAACTGTTGGGTTAATGGACCCATATCCCAAGTGAGTGGCTCTCCGCCCGTAACCACAATCGTGTCGCTATATTTAACGGCATTTTCAACTATTTCAGAAGTCGCGGTTGGTGGATGTAATTCTGCCAACCAACTTTCTTTAACGTCACACCAGTGGCAGCCGACATCACAACCACCTATTCTTACAAAATAGGCTGCTGTACCTTTATGATAGCCTTCCCCCTGTATGGTGTAGAATTCTTCCATAAGTGGTAGTAAAAGACCTTTATCAATCAGTTCCTGTTGTTCTCTTCTTGTCATAGGGTGCAAAGATAATCTTAAATGTGAGAACTTAAACCGCAGTTGTGGTTCTTTATTTTGAAGCTATCACATCAATTTCTATCAATGCATTTCCTGCTAGATCTTTGGCCGCGAAGGTTGTCCTGGCCGGTTTGCTAGGGAAATAGTCCTCATAAACCTTATTAAAACTCCTAAAGTCATTTATGTCTTTTAGTATCACCGTGCATTTCACCACTTGATTAAGCGACAAATTGTGGTGTTCTAAAACCGCTTTTATATTTTCTATAGCCTGTTTAGTTTCAGCTTGGATACCTCCTTCAACCAAACTATTAGTATCATGATTTTTTCCAATTTGCCCTGTTAAGAATAAAAAATTACCTGCTTCTACAGCATCGCTGAAAGGGGCTTGGTTTCTTTGCTCGATGTGAGATTTATGAAACGTTATCTCAGCTGGCTTTTCATTACAATTAATTGACAAAAGCATTAAAAGAAGAACAAAGGCTATTTTAAAACTCTTCATAACTATTCGTTTTATACTTGATTAAAATTACAGTATTTTTATCCAAACTTTGACGTTAATGAGTAAAACTGAAAATTTTTTAAAGCACATAAAAGAAGGTAATAGCTTTAAGGGAGAGTACATTACCTTAGGTTCGGCCATGTTAGATGGTAAAACTATGACCCATAGCTATGTAAACGTACCTCTTAAAACCATGAATAGGCATGGACTAATTGCGGGTGCCACAGGAACTGGAAAAACCAAAACGCTTCAGGTTTTAGCGGAAAATTTATCTGAAAAAGGAGTTCCTGTATTACTAATGGACATAAAAGGTGACTTAAGTGGCTTAGCAAAACCAAGTCCAGGTCATCCAAAAATTGATGAGCGTCATGAAAAAATAGGGATAGATTTTAAACCTAAAGCCTTCCCGGTAGAGCTACTTACACTTTCCGAACAAAACGGTGTTAGACTCAGGGCCACCATTAGTGAGTTTGGCCCAGTTTTAATCTCTAGAATTCTTGATGTGACAGAAACGCAAGCCGGAATTATCTCTGTCATATTTAAATATTGCGATGATAACGAATTGCCTCTTTTAGATTTAAAAGATTTCAAGAAAATATTACAGTACGCTACTGGCGAGGGCAAGGAAGAATTCCAAAAAGCCTACGGAAGAATTTCAACGGCTTCTACGGGTGCTATTCTTAGAAAAATTATAGAGATAGAACAACAGGGAGGTGACCTATTTTTTGGCGAGACCTCTTTTGACACACAGGATCTTCTGAGAATAGATGAAGATGGCCGCGGTTATATTAATATTATTAGATTAACGGATATTCAGGACAAACCCAAGCTGTTTTCAACCTTTATGCTGAGTCTCTTAGCAGAAATATACTCTACTTTCCCGGAGCAAGGCGATAGCGGACGTCCAGAATTGGTGATGTTTATAGACGAAGCACATCTCATTTTTAACGAAGCCTCGGATGCTTTGTTAAATCAGATAGAAAGCATTGTGAAACTTATTAGAAGTAAAGGTGTTGGTTTATATTTTGTAACTCAAAACCCAACTGATGTTCCCGAAGAGGTATTAGGGCAATTAGGATTAAAGGTACAACATGCTTTAAGAGCCTTTACGGCTAAAGACAGGAAAGCCATTAAGCTAACGGCGCAGAACTACCCTATCACCGAATATTATGATACCACCGAGGTGCTTACTTCCTTGGGTATAGGTGAGGCTTTAGTATCTGCTCTAGATGAAAAAGGTCGTCCAACTCCGCTGGCAGCTACCATGATGCGAGCCCCCATGAGTAGAATGGATATTCTTAATCCTAATGAGTTGAAGGCGTTATTATCGCAGTCCAAATTAGTTGAAAAATACAATACGCCCTTAGATAGAGAAAGTGCTTATGAATTGTTAAATATTAAAATAAGAAAAGCACAGGAAGACAGAGCCAAACAAAAGGCCGAAGATGAGAAAAAAGCATTAAAAAAAGCTTCAAGCAGGTCGAGGTCATCAAATCGAAGAAGCTCGAGGCAAAATCCCATTGTAAAGGTGTTATCTAGTCCTACCGTGATAAGAAGTGTTCTTGGTATTTTAACAAAACTTATAAAATAATCAACCCAAATTTATTCCTATGAAGTTATACATAACATTTGTTTTAGCCAGTTTATTTATCTTAAGCAGCTGTAATTCTAATACTTATGAAGACCCCTACTTAATCACTAAAAACAGTATAGGTCAACTCACAGATAGCACTCAAGTAAGCGCTATAGAGATGATTTTCAAAAACGATTCTGTAGTAAAGTTTCAAAAATCCAATGCAGCTTTTGGAAATTTAAATAGTATAGAATTGTTTGAAAAAGGTGGTGAGAAATTGTTGGATTTATCTCCGCGTTTTCCTTCAGATTCTACCTCGACCATCTCTACGGTGAGGATTTTAGACGAACGCTTTGCAACCAAAAAAGGCATTACAATTAACAGTACCTTTGGTGATATTGAAGAAGCTTATAAAATTTCTAAGATTAGTAACTTATTTAAAGTACTTGTCGTTTCGGTTAACGCTATTAATGCGTCATTTACCATAGACAAATCAGAATTACCAGAAAACATGCGTTATGATATGGACTTGCAAATTGAGGCTATTCAGATTCCGGATAATGCTAAAATTAAATATTTTATGATTCATTGGTAATCTAAATTGTTGAAACAAGAAAAAGATGAAAAAAAAGACGTATACCATCCAAAACCAACCTTTTGTAGTACCTACAGATGACGGTAAGGTTATAAAGGAGCATTTTGGTTTGGCCACAAATAACAATTCAGAACTTAGTATAGCGCACATGGTGGCACCCTCTGGATGGAGTGAACCTTTTCAAACACCAGAATTTGATGAGTATACTTTTATAATTTCTGGTAAAAAGCAATTTATCATTAATGATGAAACAATTGTTCTTGAGGCTGGTGAATCTATAAAAATTGAGAAACATACCAGAGTGCAGTATTCTAACCCTTTTACTGAGCCGTGCGTTTATCTGGCCATATGTACACCGGCATTTTCTATAGATAAAGCTAACAGAGACCATTAGAAATATGCAAAAATTAATCATAAAATCTGTAGGAAAAGCGCTTAATGCCACGAGTATAATTGCACCTAAAGTGGCTTCACAAAAAGCTTTAAGTTTATTTGCTTCTCCGCGAAAGGGTGGTTATACCGCATACCAAGAAAAGCTTGTTGAACAAGCAAATTTTAAGATCATTAATTTTGAAAATTTCAAAATAGCTACCTATCATTGGCCCGGTAAAAATAAAACGATTTTATTAGCGCACGGCTGGGAGAGCAACACCTCAAGATGGTCTTATATTTTAGATGCTCTCTTAAAAGAAAATTACAATATCGTTGCATTAGATGCACCAGCACATGGCAAATCTGATGGTCAGCAATTTAACGCCCTTTTATATGCCGATTTTATAAACGCCGTTTACGCACATTTTAAGCCAGAAGTCTTGGTTGGGCATTCGGTTGGTGGTATGGCCAGTGTTTTTGCCAAACACAACTATGATCTAAATGAAGTATCTAAGTTGGTACTTCTTGGGGCACCTGCCCATTTTACTGGGGTTTTTTCACGATATAAACAAATGATGGGTTACAATAAAAAAATCTCAAGAGGGCTAGACCGTATTGTTTTAGAGCGATTTGGTAGACCCGTCGATTATTTTTCTGCAGCGAATTTCACCGCTCATTTTAAATCGGACGGACTTATTATTCACGACAAAAAAGATCCCATTATACCTTATGAAGACGCTCAATTATTCGCTAATAGATTTGAATCTTCAGAGTTAATTACCACCACAGGATTTGGACATAGTTTAAAAGATCCGTCTTTGACTCCCAAAATCATTACTTTTATAAACAATTAAATTTGGTATGGCTGCACATCTCGTTCGATTAAACAAATACCTTAGCGAAGCCGGTTACTGTTCGCGTCGTAAAGCCGATAAGCTCATCGAAGCCGGAAGAGTAACGATTAATGATCAAATTCCTGAGATGGGCACAAAGGTTAGCTCTAATGATGTTGTTAAGGTAGATGATACCGTCATTAGCAACGAAAAAGAGAAATTTGTCTATTTAGCATTTCACAAACCAATAGGCATCGTTTGTACGACAGATACACGTGTAGAAAAAGATAACATCATTGACTATATCAATTATCCTAAACGTATTTTCCCGATAGGAAGGTTGGACAAACCCAGTGAAGGGTTAATCTTATTAACTGACGATGGTGACATTGTCAATAAAATACTACGCGCCAGTAATCATCATGAAAAGGAATATGTGGTAACCGTGGATAAACCCATTTCTCAAACCTTTATTAAGCGGATGTCTAAAGGTATTTATCTTAAAGAACTTCAACAAAAAACAAGACCTTGTAAGGTTGAAATAATAGATGATACCACCTTTAAGATTATCTTAACCCAAGGTTTAAACCGTCAAATTAGACGAATGGTAGCGTTTTTAGATTACGAAGTACAATCTTTGAAACGCATTCGTATCATGAATATTCAGTTAGATCTTCCTGTGGGATCATACAGAGAACTCACCGAAAACGAGTTTACAACCCTACAGCAATTGTTAAGTGACTCTGCTAAAACCCATAAGCCTCATTCTTAATTTTATTCTCCATCTATGACGTTATCTCCATTTCACCTTGCTATTCCTGTACACGATTTAAATCTTTGCCGGAATTTTTACACGACAATTCTAAATTTTGAAGAAGGCCGGAGTAGCGACCATTGGGTAGATTACAATTTTTTTGGCCACCAATTGGTAATTCATCTTAAAGAAGAACACGGTAATGCAGAAGAACCAGAGGCGTCTACGAACCTTGTTGATGGCAAAGATGTTCCGGTACCTCATTTTGGTGTGGTATTACCTTGGGAAAGCTTTCATGAATTTGCTGAACATCTAAAATCTAAAGAAATCCAGTTTATTATTGAACCCTACATAAGATTTAAGGGCAAAATAGGCGAACAAGCCACGATGTTTTTTAAAGATCCTTCTGGAAATGCTTTAGAATTTAAAGCTTTTAAAGATCCCGCGCAATTATTTGCAAAATAGGTATTACTTGGCTCTATGCTGCTCTCTCGCCAAAAGCGTGTTTTTTAATAGCATCGCTATGGTCATTGGCCCTACACCACCAGGAACAGGGGTAATAAAGCTGGCTTTTTTACTTACATTGTCAAAATCAACATCGCCAGTAATATAGTAGCCTTTATCAGAGTCATCGGGGACTCGTGTAATGCCAACATCTATGATCACGGCATCGTCTTTTACCATTTCTGCTTTTAAAAACCCTGGCACACCTAAAGCTGAAATTACAATATCTGCTTGAGAAGTAATTTGCGTTATATTTTTAGTGTGGCTATGCGTTAAAGTAACTGTAGAATTCCCGGGAAAACCTTTTCGGCCCATCAAAATACTCATAGGTCTTCCCACAATGTGAGAGCGACCAATGATGACGGTATGTTTCCCATCGGTCTCAACGTTATACCGATCTAAAAGTTCTAATATCCCAAAAGGTGTTGCCGGAATAAATGTAGACATATCTAAGGCCATTTTACCAAAATTCATGGGGTGAAAGCCGTCCACATCTTTATCGGGGTCAACCGCCATTAGCACTTTTCTGGTATTAATTTGTGGTGGCAGAGGTAGCTGAACAATGAAACCATCGATATCGTCATTCTTATTAAGCTGCTGAATTTTATCTAATAATTCTATTTCACTAATGGTATTAGATAACCTTACCATAGTAGATTTAAAGCCTACACGTTCACAAGCTCTTACTTTGCTGCCAACATAGGTTAGGCTAGCACCATCATTACCCACTATAACAGCCGCCAAATGCGGTACTTTTTCACCGTTAGCTTTCATTTTATCAACTTCAGCCTTAATCTCGTTTTTTATATCATTACTTGTTTTTTTACCGTCTAAAATGGTCATATATTTTGTTGTTTTGGAGTAAGCTAAAGTTGACTTTGACTATGTTATAATCGTGTTTAAATACTGTTATTTCAAAAGCGGAAAGAGTTTATCGTGGCATATTTTTCATCATCTGCATCATGCGTCTTCCGCCGCCGCCTTGCATCATCTTCATCATTTTGCTCATTTGATTGAACTGCTTTAACAGCTGGTTCACTTCTTGAACAGATGTTCCTGAGCCTTTGCTAATGCGTTTTTTGCGACTTGCGTTTAAAACTGATGGATCTGAGCGTTCTTCTGGTGTCATAGAGTGAATAATGGCTTCAATACCTTTAAATGCGTCATCATCAATATCCACATCTTTCATCATTTTACCAGCACCTGGAATCATGCCAACAAGATCTTTCATATTACCCATTTTCTTGATCTGCTGGATTTGCTTTAAAAAATCATCAAAGCCAAATTGATTTTTGGCAATTTTCTTTTGAATTTTTCTTGCTTCCTCTTCGTCATATTGTTCTTGTGCGCGCTCTACAAGAGAGACCACATCACCCATTCCGAGAATACGATCTGCCATTCTCGAAGGATAAAACACATCAATGGCTTCCATTTTTTCACCAGTACCAATAAATTTAATTGGCTTATCTACTACAGATTTAATGGATATAGCCGCACCACCTCGTGTATCACCATCTAATTTTGTAAGAATAACACCATCGAAATTTAAAATATCGTTAAAGGCCTTTGCCGTATTTACGGCATCCTGACCTGTCATAGCATCAACTACAAATAAGGTTTCCTGAGGCTCTATTGCTTCATGGATGTTAGATATTTCTGTCATCATGGCTTCATCAACAGCTAATCTACCAGCCGTATCTATGATAACAACATTATGCCCGTTAGCTTTTGCATGGGCAATACCCGCTTGAGCAATAGCTACGGGATCTTTGTTTTCTTTATCACTAAAAACCTCAACATTAATTTGCTCACCAACCACATGCAACTGATCTATTGCAGCAGGACGATAGACGTCACAAGCTACCAATAAAGGTTTTTTTGTCTTTTTATTTTTAAGGTAATTGGCTAGTTTACCTGAAAAGGTTGTTTTACCAGAACCTTGAAGACCAGACATTAATATAACACTAGGGTCACCAGAAAGATTAATACCTTCAGCATCTCCACCCATTAATTGGGTTAACTCATCTTTTACGATTTTCACCATTAATTGACCAGGCTGAAGTGTGGTCAATACATTTTGTCCCAGGGCTTTTTCTTTAACCGTATTGGTGAAATCTTTGGCAATTTTAAAGTTTACATCGGCATCGAGGAGTGCTCGTCTCACTTCTTTTAAAGTCTCTGCAACATTAACTTCTGTAATACTGCCATGTCCTTTTAATACATGTAACGCTTTATCTAACTTTTCACTTAAGTTATTAAACATAAATCAATTTCCTTTTTTTTTCAATTGCAAATTTAACAAATTAGCCTATAAATAAAGTAAATAGACATAGTTTTTGAAATCCTCTCAAAAACGACATCTAAATCGTATGGTATGATGTACTGAATGTGACTTTACTAAGATTTTTCCAGATTTTTTTTAATTTTTTCTATGGCCCTTTCAATAGATTTATCAGGCTCAATTAAGTTGTATTCGCCCCAGAAATCGGGGTCTGAAAATCCAGAAATGGCATCGGTAATAATGACAGAAGGTCTAAGCCTATCTTTTCTAGCAATAGTTTTATCTTCGGTATTAATTTCCCAATCCGTCACTGCCATTTCACTAGATAAAGTGTACACTTTATTAAATAGTTGTCTCTTTTTATTCACCTTAAATTTTAGATAGAGATTGGAATAACTGTAATACCATTGTTTACCCTGCTGCTTGTAATCTACTTTATAATTAGCTTCCATAGGATATACAATTACATCGTTAGGTCTTTTACGCACTAAAAGATTTCTAGATCTGGCCTTGTTACTTAAATCTAAACTATACTCGGCACTGACTAATGCAATGGATTGAACATCAATAAATAATTTTCCAAAATAGGTCATGTTTAATCCTTCTTTTTTAGGCTCAAAATTAACAACATAGACATTTCTATCGTTAATTACTGTAGGCTGACTAAATGTAAAGGCATAATAATCAAAGGCTTCATCGGTGAAAATAAAATCAGGATATTTCATAACATCTAAATGCAAAGTAGAAAATGGTCCACCTTGAAGTTTTATAGATATTGTATCTAAGCGCTTATAATCTGTAATTTTCCGTGCTTTATTTAATTTAACAGCATCTCTTCTACCAACCACGTGTGGTTGTTTTAAAATATTTACGACTGCCTCCGTAAGAGACACATTGCGATTTCTACGTTTTATGGTTTCTCTATAAAATGCGGTCATATAGGCCGCTTTATTCGTGTTACCACCTAATCGCGAAAATACTTTTCTAACTAATGATTCGGCGCTTTTATAAGCTTCGATATTAACAGCAGATAATTGGGTAGCATCCTCTTGAAGAATTATATCTTTGGCGTCATCGCGCAAGACACTTAACTGAATCATTCGCGATTTGTAGCCTAATAAGGAAATGGTGATAATACCGCTTTCTAATCGCTCAGGCACTTTAAGAACGAATTCACCCTCCGTATTGGTGACTGTAGCAATATTAGATTGGTTCACATTAATACTTACCGCTTCTAGAGGGTTGTTTTTCTTATCAACAACTTTCCCGTAAACAGTGACTAAATTATTCTGAGCGGATAAAACAAGACCAAAGGACATAGCTACTATGAGTAATAACTTTTGCCTTATCCAAAACTGTATCTGTTGTTTTGTTTTCATATCCTATCATTTTAAATATTATGCTACTTAAAGATAATGAAAATGATTTTTACAGATCAAAATATTGATATAAAGTATTTAAACAGTGATATAAATGATTCAATTATACAACTCTATGAAAGTTTCATTTTTACATTGCACCTTAGGCTACATGCGCTCAGGCACGTGGATACCAAGCAATTGAAAGGCATTTTTAATAGTAACACCCACTGTTTTAGATAAGTTGACTCTAAAATTAATGTCTGTTTCATTAGCTGCCCCCAGGATAGGAACATTTTGATAAAATGAATTAAAATCTTTTACCAAATCGTAAGTATAGTTTGCAATTAGCGCAGGACTATATTGATTTGCTGCTTGCTGAATAACATTAGGAAATTCTTCAATTTGTTTTATCAATTGTTTTTCCTTCTCTTCTAGCATCACGTCTTGGCTTGCATTATAAGGCTCAAAGTCACCTGCCTTTCTTAGTATAGACTGTATTCTTGCATAGGTGTATTGAATAAACGGCCCTGTATTTCCTTGAAAGTCTATGGATTCTTGTGGATTAAATAGAATTCGTTTTTTAGGATCGACTTTTAAAATGTAATATTTTAAGGCGCCCAAACCAATAGTCTTATATAATTCTTTCTTCTCTTCTTCTGTATATCCGTCTAATTTACCTAGCTCTTCAGAAATTTGAGCCGCAGTTTTGGTCATTTCTATAACCAAGTCATCGGCGTCTACTACCGTACCTTCTCTACTCTTCATTTTTCCGCTTGGAAGATCTACCATACCATAGCTCAGGTGGTAAAGATTTTTAGCCCAATCAAAACCTAATTTTTTAAGGATTAAAAATAACACCTTAAAATGGTAATCTTGCTCATTACCAACGGTATAAACCATACCGGTAACGTCTGGATAATCCTTTATACGTTGGATGGCTGTTCCAATATCTTGAGTCATGTAAACTGCAGTACCATCACTTCTTAAAACTATTTTTTCATCTAGACCCTCGTCGGTTAAATCACACCAAACAGAACCGTCTTTTCTTTTATAAAAGACCCCTGTTTTTAAACCTTGCGTAATAAATTCTTTACCTAATAAATAGGTTTGACTTTCATAGTAATTCTTATCGAAGTCTACCCCTAAGGTATTGTAGGTAGCATTGAAACCTTGATAAACCCAATCATTCATTTTTTGCCATAAGGCCACCGTTGCTTCATCACCAGCCTCCCAATTTATAAGCATTTCTTTAGCCTCCTTTAGTATAGGAGCATTCTGTTTTGCTGCTTCTTCATCTTCGCCTTGCGCCATAAGCTCGGCCACTTCAGCTTTATAAGCTTTATCGAACTGTACATAGTACTTACCTACTAATTTATCCCCCTTTAGACCAGATGAGTCTGGAGTTTCACCATGACCAAAACGCTGCCAGGCCAACATACTTTTGCAAATATGAATACCACGGTCATTGATAATTTGTGTTTTGTAAACTTTATGACCTGCGGCTTTTAAGATTTCAGCTACACTATAACCCAAGAGTACGTTTCTAATGTGGCCTAAATGCAGTGGTTTATTCGTATTAGGTGAGGAATATTCTACCATAAAGGCCGAAGAGGATAGGCTTTCAGCATAGCCGTAGCGCTTATTAGTCTGTAATTCTGAAAGCGATTGAAGGTAATATTCATCACTAATCTCTAAATTTAAGAATCCTTTTACCACATTATAACCTACGACTAAATCTAAATTTTCTTGTAAATATGCCCCAATTTTTTCACCCGCCACAACAGGATTAGACTTAATTTGACGCAATAGAGGAAAAACTACCAAAGTCACATCACCCTTAAATTCTTTACGTGTAGATTGAAACTCAAAATCGTTAATTTCTACACTGAATACTGAGGATACTGCCTGTTTTACATGAGTCTCTAAAGCGTCTATTAACATCATGGTCTATTATATGATTTTGTTTTGTTTAAGTCGCAAAGATAGGGGATTTATTAATTTATCTAAACGAGCTAAAGCACATAAATTTTGAACCTATAAAGTTTAATTTGCTTTGAAGTTATCCAAATATCAAATATGCATATTATCAAAGTTATACGTTGTTTATCGATTCTGTTAATTTATATAATATGCCATTTGTCAGTTTATCTAATATATTCGTATTAAATCCTAAATATTAGTCATTTTAAAGTCATTTTATCATTTTTGAAAGGCTATTAATTAATTATGTCCCAAACATAAATGAACTGTAGTATAACATTAACCTTACTGTCATTGTTATGTGAAGACAAGTTCTTATCCCTCATAAATCGTTTTTCACATTATACAGCAACAGTAGTCTATAAATATTGTTAAACAATGAAACAGTTAATGCTGTTGGCTGCTTTTTGTATATCGTTGACTATTTCTTCTCAAAATGACAGAATAGATAGTTTAACGGTTCAATTGGCGTATCAGAAACCTGATTCTGCAAAGGTAGATACGTCGCTGCTACTCATTAACGAACTCTACAAGAACAAAGACTACAAAAAAGCTTTTCTTTATATAAACCGCAGTATTGAATTATCTAACCAACTCAATTATACTCAAGGACTTGCTGAAGCCAATTATAAAAAGGCCTTAATTTACGAACAACTTAAAGATTATCTTAACGCCATAGATAATTACAGTAAATCAAAAATTTATTACGATAAATTAGATGATAGTTTAGGGGCGGCAAAAGCCAGTCAGCAAATTGGTATTATAGAAATTAGACGAGGTAATTATAACGATGGTTTAAAAAATGCCCTTTCTGCGATTACCATATTTGAGGAATTAAATATGCATAAAGAATTAAGTTCGGCATATGACGCTTTAGCAGATGCATATACCAAAACCAATCAAGTAGATATTGCTTTAGATTATAACTACAAAGCTCTTGAGGTGAGGGAGATTTTAAATGACAGTTTAGGCATAAAAGCCTCTACCATAAAAATTGCAGATTTATATGCTAAGCGAAAAGAGCACAGAAAATCTATTGAATTCTACGAAAAAGCGTTGAATCTTATTTCCAATAATGAGGATCCTAAACTTAAAAGCGATATTCTGCCCAAGCTTGGTTGCGAATACTTAAACTTTAAGGAGTATGACAAGGCGGCTAAATTTTTGGTAGAAGGGCTTATTTACAGTAGAAAAAACAATAACAAAGAAGGCGTTTTAAAATCACTAAACGCGTTGGCAACTTTAAATCTACAACGGAAAAAATTAAGACTTGTAGAACGTCAACTCAATGAAGCTTACGGTCTTGCCAAAGATCTGGATGATAAAAAAGCGCTTCTCAATAATTACAGACTAAAAAAAGAACTAGATTCTACACGTGGATTTTTTCAGAATGCTTATTTCTGGCAGGGTAAATACTACGACTTAAAGAGCAAACTAGAACAAAATGAAGCGCCGAAACTCTTAGAAAATTTAGAAGCCATAGAGCGCTTAGAAGTCGCTGATATTAATCCAGAAAATCAATCTGAGCAAGAAAGCAGTAAAAAAGTAAAATCGAATGAAAGGACTTATATCGTCCTTTTAGCCATTTTAGCAGGGATACTTTTAATCACCTCAATAGTTTTACTCTCTAAAAGAAGAACCCATCAAAAAGAAATAAGTACTATTAAACATGATTTAAAACAAGAAAAAATAAGAAACGAAAGCATTTTAGAGCAAACGCATCATTTAGAAGAAGTAAACCAAGTAAAAGATAAACTATTTTCTATTGTTTCTCATGATTTAAAAGATTCTATTTCGTCTATAAAAGCCTTCTTAGATTTACTTAAAGAAGACAGTATTACAAGAGAAGAGTTTGATAACCTAATCCCAGAGTTAAGCGAAAATGCAAATAATGCTTCGGCATTACTCTTCAATTTACTTAATTGGTCTAAATCGCAAATGCAAAGCTTAGATCCTAAGCCCGAGCTATTTGACATTCAAGAAGTATTTCATAATAAAATGGCGCTTGTTGAGCAGAAAGTAGAAGATAAACGCATAGTACTTATAGACGAATCGCAGCCGGGAATTGTATATGCAGATAAAAGCATGATAGAAATCGTATTACAGAACTTAATTACAAATGCTGTAAAATTTAGCAGAACCGGAGATGTTATTACTGTTTGTAATAAAGAAAAAAACGGTAAAGTACTTATTAGTGTAGAGGATACGGGTGTTGGTATTTCTAAAGAGAATATAGATAAATTATTTGATGGCCAAAGTAATTTTACAACTACAGGCACCAAAAATGAAAAAGGTACAGGATTGGGCTTAACGATTGCTAAGGATTTGGTTGAATTAAACCATGGAAAAATTTGGGTAGAAAGTGAAATAAATAATGGCAGTAAATTCTTTATTGAATTACCAAAGTCCAAATAAAGCCCTCAAGAACTTCATTTAAATAATTTGGCTATGTCTAGTAAACGTTTAATTATCTGTTTGGGAATAGGTTTCATTTTTATGACCTGCCATAATGAAAATAAACCATTAGAAGATAAGACGTTAAATGAACTTTACACCTTAATGCAGGGTTCGTATAACTCTAAAGCACAATCTATAGCAGACTCTTCTTATTACAACATTTCCTTGCACATGTACCCTATTTGGAAAGAACGTGGTAAATTCTTGTATGTGGAACAGGCTTTACACAATATGCAAGATCAACCCTACCGCCAACGTGTCTATGAACTTAAACGCTCTAGCGACAGCACTTTTAACTCTTTAGTGTACACCTTTAAAACCGATTCTTTATGGGTAGGCCAATGGAAGCATCCCGATGCTTTTGACGCTCTTACTATAAAAGATTTAGATTTAAAGCAAGGTTGTAACGTCATTCTCAAAAAAGTTGGACCCTCTCATTTTCAAGGCTCAACAAATGAAAAAAGTTGTAAAAGTAGCCTAAGAGGTGCCACTTATGCTACCAGTCAAGTGGAACTGTTTGAAGGTAAAATTATATCTTGGGACCGCGGATTCAACGCCGAAGATAAGCAAGTGTGGGGAGCACAAAACGGTGGATATATTTTTGAAAAAATTAATTAGTTTTAGGCAAGAACACCTCTGCAATCATACATCTGGCACTACCACCACCACAAGTTTCAATAGTCGTTAAATCAGCGTAAATAATGGAACAGTGCGTTTCTATCTGTTTTTTTTGAGCATCTGATAAGCTGTTGTAGGCTGCAGCACTCATAATGAGATAAGGTTCGTTTTCACCTTTTAATTGTAACATATTGCCTGCAAATTGATGCATTTGTTCTTCACTAATGGTGATGATTTCCTTACCAGATTGTTTTAAAAATTTGGATACCTGCTTACGTTCTTTTTTGTCGTCTATACAATCTAAGCAGATAACAGCAAAAGTATCCGCAATGCACATCATAACATTAGTGTGATAAATAAGGAGCCGCTCATCTTTAACGGTTTGGTAGGCTCTAAAAACAACAGGCGTATACTCAAAATCTTCACAAAACTCTATAAATAAATCTTCGTCTGCACGTGGTGATAGCGCACAATAAGCCAATTTATTAACCCTGTCTAAAACTAAACTTCCCGTTCCTTCTAAGAAAATATGTTCAGTTTCTGCAGCGGTGTAATCGACCACATCTTCAATTTTAAATCCTTTTTTTTCTAAGGCCTTAAAAACTTCTTCGCGACGCTCTGCACGTCTATTTTCAGCAAACATGGGATAAATTGCCGCATTTCCATTTTGATGAAAACTTACCCAGTTATTCGGAAAAACAGCATCAGGTGTATCGTTACTTTTATCATCCTCTACCACGGTAACATCAACACCAGCAGCTCTTAATTTTGCTACAAATTCATCAAATTCTTTTTGTGCCAATTCATTAACAGCCTCATTCTGCGTCTTCAATTCTTCCTGAAAATAATTATTAACAGCCGTTTGCTCATTCATTCTAAAGCTTGCTGGCCTTATCATTAAAACAGAATTGGTAATTTGATTCATAGTCGTGGTTTTTTGAGATGGCAAAATTAATATATTTTTTAGCAAGGCCTTCCTATGCTTGACTAATATTTCCTTAATTTCGCTCCAAAATTCAGGGTAATATTTATGAAAAGATTTATCATTTTGTGGTGCGTTTTTACGGCATGCACAAGTCCTTCAACGAATTCTAAAGATTTAACTACAGTCTTTGAAGCTTCAGACGGAACAGCCACAGCAACCTACGACGAGATCATAGCATATTACAACACATTAGCCAAAGAATTTCCAACCATTAGCATAGAACGCGGTGGAGAAACCGATTCTGGATATCCTCTTCACTTAGTAACGTTTAATCCTAAGCAAACAGGAACAAATTTCAAGAATTTGGGGGAGGACAACAGTATTATATTAATAAATAACGGCATACACCCAGGTGAAAGCGATGGTATAGATGCCACCATGATGTTATTTAGAGACCTCGCTAATGGCCAACTTGAAACCCCTGAAAACACCATTGTAGTAACCATTCCTGTTTATAATATTGGTGGCTGCTTAAACCGTAATTCTACAACACGCACCAATCAAAATGGTCCAGAATCTTACGGATTTAGAGGTAATGCTAGAAACTATGATCTCAATAGAGATTTTATAAAAACTGATACCAAAAACGCATTGAGTTTCTCAAAGTTATTCCATCGTATTCAGCCGGATATTTTTATAGATACTCACGTGAGCAATGGAGCAGATTACCAATATACTTTAACACATCTTTTTACACAACACAATAAATTGGGTGGTCCTTTAGGAACCTTTCTTCATAAGGATTTCATGCCAGAATTGGAAGGTGAACTACAAGACAACAATTGGGACATTACACCTTATGTGAATGTTTTTAATAGAACCCCTGAGCAAGGCTTTAGTCAGTTTTTTGATTCACCGCGCTATTCTACAGGATACACCACACTTTTTAATACGCTAGGTTTTATGATAGAAACTCATATGCTTAAACCTTACAAACAGAGAGTTGAAGGCACTTATGCCATTTTGAAAAACACCATTAACTTGGCCGATTTACACAAGAGAAAGTTAACTTCTCTAAAGGCCAAACAAGAGAAATACTGGTTAAATAAAACTTATTATCCTCTACATTGGGAGCTAGATACCACAAAACACAGCCAACTACAGTTTAAAGGCTATAAAGGCCAAATGATAGAGAGCCAAATTACAGGAGCTAAACGTTTAAAGTACGATAAGACCCAACCATTTGTAAAAGACATCCCTTATAAAAATTATTTTAAAGCCACAGACTCTATTAAAATTCCCAAGGCTTATATCATCCCACAGGAATGGCATGGCATCATAGAGCGCTTAGAAGCTAATAACATTCAAGTTTCAACCTTAGAAAACGACACCACTCTGACAGTAGAAACCTATCGTATAACTGACTATAAAACCCGGCGCAATCCTTACGAAGGACATTACCTTCATTACAACACTCAATTAGAAGCCCGCCAAGAGGACATTCAATTTAAAAAAGGGGATTACTTAATTCTAACACATCAGCCTTCCCTACGATATATTATAGAAACTCTTGAGCCTCAAGCTACCGATTCCTTTTTCAATTGGAACTTTTTTGACACGATTTTACAACAAAAAGAAGGCTTTTCACCATATGTTTGGGAAGATAAGGCACAATTATTATTGAGAACAAATCCTAAACTTCAGATTGCCTTTAACATGAAAAAAAGTTTGAATAAAGATTTTGCCGATAATTGGTACGCACAGCTAGAGTGGTTGCATAAACAAAGTCCCTATTATGAAAAAGCTCATATGACCTATCCAGTTTATAGAGTAAATCCATGAAAATTACGCTTAGAAAAGTTGTCTTATGTTGGCGTAGCTATTATTCAAAGCGCTTTCGGTATCAGATGAATCTAACCATTTAGCCTTTGTAATCCCCTCGCCTTGCTCTGGTTTCAGCTTTCCGCTGTAGCTCGTCTGCATTTCGTACCAGTAGGTGATTTTAATTTGATGCTTACCACTTCGTTTAAAAATGTGATAGGTGACTGGTAAGGGCTTTTTTATTTTGAGGCCCTTAACACCCGTTTCCTCTTCAACCTCTCTAATTGCCGTGTCTTCTATAGATTCTTTTTTTTCAGTTTTACCTTTAGGCAAATCCCATTTATTGTTTCTGTAAATAAAAAGAATATCTTTTTTCTTGTTATAAACCTTTCCACCACCAGCTTCAACATTAGGTAAAAGTTTTAAAAAGCGTTTTAAAAGTTTACTTTGTTTTTTATCGATAAGATAAACACCTTTGAGGTCCGTTTCATTAAGAAGTTTAATAACCTTACCAATATTTACGGTTTTGAGTAAAAAATTTTGGAAATCCGTTTCCGGCTTAATCTCAGTGGTAAGAATTATGGGTTTATCTCCCACATAAATGGTATACATAAATTTTAAAATTAAATACGCTTAAGATAAAAGTACTATTTTTATAATGAAACAAGATATTTCAAATTTAATTTCATTTTAAATTTTAGAACATCTAAAATATATTAATTTTACTTCATGATTTTAAATAAAGAAACCGCCAAGCAAACTGCGGACGTTTTACTTAAAGTAAATGCTATACAGTTGCAACCAAATAATCCGTTTACATGGGCTTCAGGCTACAAATCACCTATATATTGTGACAATCGCGTTACCTTGTCTTACCCTAGGATAAGAAATTACATTCGTGAAAAAATGGCCAGACAGATTGAAGAAATTTACGGTAAACCAGACGTTATTGCTGGTGTCGCCACTGGGGCAATAGGAATTGGCATATTGGTTGCCGAATACCTAAATCTTCCTTTTATATATGTAAGACCAGAGGCCAAAAAACATGGCAGAAAAAACCAGATTGAAGGGCATTTAGAGCCGGGCCAATCGGTTGTTGTAGTAGAAGACCTCATTAGCACAGGAAAAAGCAGTCTTAACGCCGTTAAGGCTTTAAAAGCGGCTAACGCTTCAGTTAAAGGAATGATTGCTATATTTTCTTATGGCTTTGAAGAAGCTAAAAACAACTTTAAGGCTGCCGAAGTAGATTTACACACTTTAAGTGATTATACCTATTTATTAAAGCAAGCCAAACGCACCAAATATATATCTGATAAGGAACAACTTATCTTAGAAAAATGGAATAAAAACCCTATGCAATGGGCCAACAAATCTTAAATTATGACATTAGAAGCACCTAAAACCCAAGTCAATAAATCACCAGAAGAGGTCTTTAATTTTTTATCAAATATTAAAAACTTTGAAAAGCTCATGCCAGAAAACATCAGTAAATTTGAAGTTTTGGAAGATGATAAATTTTTATTTGCTCTAAAAGGTATGCCTGAAATCGTTCTAAAAAAGAAAGCTGAAGAACCTTATGAGAAAATTGTTCTTGGAGCTGCGGGTGGTAAATTAGACTTTTCACTAACAGCCCACATTGAAAAAGTAGACGATCATACCTCTGGGGTTCAGCTTGTTTTCGAAGGTGATTTTAACCCTATGATGGCCATGATGATAAAAGGACCCATCACCAAGTTTATCCAAACACTTTCAGAAAATTTAAAGACGGCCATTTAATAAAAGAGTTCAACAGATTTAAAATCAAAAACTTTGATGTGATCATCCTCTGTCCAGATTTTTAGTTGACCTGTTTTGGTAACTCCTTTAATAATTCCTGAAAAAACACCTTCATCGCTTTTAAAAGTTGATGGTTTTTCTTTTCTAAACATTACCATTTCATAACGTCGCTTAAGAGGTTCAAATTTTTGAGCGTTAAAGTTCTTGAACTTAATTTCTAATTGCTTAAGTATTCTATGAAGTACTTCGTCTAAATCGTAGATAACACCATTAATTAAACTCATAGATGAAGCGCGCGGCAGATGGTCGAAAAATTTCTGGTTAACGTTGAGCCCAATGCCAATAATACACCCTTTTAATTGGTTGTTCTTAATTACATTTTCAATTAAGATACCGCAAATCTTAGAGTTACCTGCCAAAATGTCGTTAGGCCATTTTACGCTTAGTTTTGAAATATAAAAAGATTTTAGCGCATCGCATATAGCTAAAGAAACCAGCATACTTACATAAAATTGTTGGTTTACCGTTAAGCAATCTAAACGCTTAAAGACACTAACAGTTAGGTTTTTACCATGTTGCGATTGCCAACTTGTGCCCATCTGACCTCTTCCCTTACTCTGAGATGATGCCACCACCACGGTGAAATCTTTTGGTAAAGTAGTCCCTACTAAGGTTTTTAGGTAGGCATTAGTAGAGTCAATGGCATCAAGTTTGATTATATACATTAAAAAGGGCTATTTTTATAAATTTCTTAGGAAAAATAGAATATACAAGAAGCAAAAAAAATTTAACTTTGCATAAATTTAAATTATTTAATGACGAAAAAAAAGATTAATGTAGATCAACTTATAACAACTATAATTAGCGGTATAGAAGAGGTTAAAGGAAAAGAAATAACAATTTTAGATTTACGAGATATAGAAAACACCGTTTGTGATTATTTTATAATTTGCGAAGGGACTTCGAATACACAAATTAACGCTATAGTTAATTCCATCCAAAAAACAGTAAGCAAAACCTTAAAAGACAAACCATGGCATGTTGAAGGTACAGACAATGCTGAGTGGGTGCTTATGGATTATGTTAATGTTGTGGTACATGTTTTTCAGCATCACACAAGAGAATACTACGATATAGAAAGTCTTTGGGGAGACGCAAAGATTACACAAATAGAAACAAGTTATTAAACGAAGAGCGGCTTAAAATGGCAAAAGACAATAAAAATTTAAATAAAAAACCGAAGATGAACCCCTACTGGATTTATGGTGTCATCATCGCTATATTTTTATCAATTCAATTATTTTCAGGTGGATTTGGTTCGTCTAACGGTAACCAAACAACCCCAGCTCAATTTATTGAGTTTCTTAAAAATGGTGACGTCAATAAAGTAGAGATTGTTAATAAAAGAGAGGCGAGAATTTATCTTACCAATGAGGCAGCACAGAAAGAGATTCATAAAAAAACCGAGCCTAATTCTTTAATACCATCTGTATCAGCAACACCTAACTACCGGTTTGAGTTTGGTAGCTTAGAGAATTTTGAAGATGATGTCAAAGAAACTATAAGAGAGTACAACCTAGATACCGTACTCACCTATGAAACCGAACACAATGTTTGGGGCGATTTTCTAATTACCCTACTCCCATTTATTCTCATCATCGGAGTATGGATTTTTATCATGCGACGCATGTCATCTGGCGGTGCTGGCGGTGCTGGTGGACAAATTTTTAATATAGGAAAATCTAAAGCCAAGTTGTTCGATGAAAAAACAGATACCAAAACATCTTTTAAGGATGTTGCCGGTCTTGAAGGTGCTAAAGAGGAAGTACAAGAAATTGTAGATTTTTTAAAATATCCTGAAAAATACACTTCACTTGGGGGTAAAATACCTAAAGGTGCATTATTAGTTGGCCCTCCGGGTACAGGTAAAACCTTATTAGCTAAAGCTGTTGCTGGTGAAGCCCAAGTACCATTTTTCTCCTTGTCTGGGTCTGATTTTGTAGAAATGTTTGTAGGTGTAGGTGCATCTCGAGTAAGAGATTTATTTAAGCAAGCTAAAGAGAAATCACCATCTATAATTTTTATTGATGAAATTGATGCTATTGGTCGTGCCAGAGGAAAGAATAATTTTTCGGGATCTAATGATGAGCGCGAAAATACTTTAAATCAGTTATTGACAGAAATGGATGGCTTTGGTACTAATACCAATGTTATTGTCTTAGCCGCTACCAACAGAGCAGATGTTTTAGACAATGCCTTAATGCGTGCTGGAAGATTTGATCGTCAGATCTATGTAGATTTACCAGACGTTAGAGAGCGAAAAGAAATTTTTGAAGTTCATCTTAAGCCACTTAAAAAAGAAGATGATTTAGACGTAGACTTCCTAGCCAAACAAACACCAGGATTCTCTGGTGCCGATATTGCTAACGTTTGTAACGAAGCGGCTTTAATCGCTGCTAGAAAAGGTAAAAAAGCTGTTAACAAACAAGATTTTCTTGATGCTGTAGACCGTATTGTAGGCGGATTAGAAAAGAAAAATAAAATTATTACTCCAGAAGAAAAACGTGCGGTAGCTTACCACGAAGCTGGGCATGCTACTATTAGCTGGATGTTAGAACACGCTGCACCGCTTGTAAAAGTGACCATTGTTCCAAGAGGAAGATCGCTAGGTGCGGCTTGGTATCTGCCAGAAGAACGCCTTATTGTAAGACCAGAGCAAATGCTAGATGAAATGTGTGCGGCTCTTGGAGGACGCGCAGCGGAAGAAGTTATTTTTGATAAGATTTCTACAGGAGCCCTAAGTGATCTTGAAAAGGTGACCAAACAAGCAAGGGCCATGGTAACCGTTTACGGCTTAAGTAAAAAAGTTGGAAACCTAACCTACTATGATTCTTCAGGACAGTCTGAATATGGATTTACTAAACCCTACAGTGAAAAAACCGCAGAATTAATAGACAAAGAAATTTCTGATTTTGTAGAGGAACAATATAAACGTGCGGTTAAGATTTTAGAGGAAAATAAAGATAAACTTACAGAACTCGCTGAGGAACTCCTCGAGAAAGAAGTTATCTTTAAAGATAACCTAGAGCGCATTTTTGGTAAACGTGCCTTTAAAAAAGATGAGGAAAATGAGGTTAAAGATTTAGATACTCATGTAGAAGATTCAGATAACACCAACCAAACTCTATCAGAAGAGGAATAATAGTTTAGAACGTCGCTCTTATAAAAAACTTAAATTAACCATAAGTTAGTTTAAGTTTTTTATATTTGGGATAAGAGTTAAACAAAGCCCTTAAACAGCAACTATTAAATGAATTTCTTTCGTAGGATCTTTGGTAAAAAAAATAAACCCACCGAGGAACAAGTACCAAACGAGGAAAGAGGTAAATATATGCCTGAAATAAAACTACCTGCGGATGAGCGGTTTACGATAAACTTTAAGGCTAACGGCGGAAAATTCTTATATTGTGAGGACATGCAGGAGGTCTTTGATAATCTCAATTCTATCATAGAAGAAAATCAATGGCAAAACGACAAAGTCTATATATTAGATAACCATCTTGTTTCACTTTTTAAAGACTTCAATTTTAATCTTTCTAAAAATGCTCTGGAATGTAGTTTCTTCATTTCCACCTGTGAATACTTAATTTCTGATGATGGATCGCTATTAATCTCATCTAATCAAATCGCAGAGAAAATGTTGCGAGATCTACCCGATAACTTTGTGATTTTTGCCAAAACAAGTCAATTCGTTGAAAACATAGGTGAAGGATTAAAAGGTATCAAGCAAAATAATAAAGCTGTGATACCTTCCAATATTACCACTATAAAACATTTTAAAACTGCCGAAGAGAACGACTTTCTTACCTATGGAAGCAGTTCTAAAAATCTATACCTTTTGTTACTCGAAGATTTATAACCAAAATTTGTTTAGTTTTACACGATAACGCGCAACAAAATTCATAAGTCTTGACCAATACCTCAGAAATTAGTATCTCATGAAAGAATTAATGACAAGAGCAATTTCTGGTGCTATCTACGTTGTACTTCTTTTGGCTTCATTGTTTATGAAACCCGCTTTAGTTATTTTGCTAGGGGTTTTTGGACTTATTTGTCTTATAGAGTTTAGCAAACTCATACAACTAAAGGCCATTTTGCAGTATTTTATTTTTATCATTCTTTATGTGGTCTTTAGTTTATTAGCCCTTCTAAATGAAAAAATTGGAACTGAGATTATCCAGATTATCCTAGTCATTACCATATTTGTGAATCTGTTCTTAATAAAGGATTTATTTACAGAACGAAAAATCCCATTATTTGAATCAAAGAAATATATTGCTACGACGTTTTACATGACCAGTGGTTTTATCTTTATGGTGATGATTGCCAATTACAACTCTACTTATACACCTTTTCTATTACTCGGTGGTTTTATATTAGTTTGGATTAACGATAGTTTCGCCTATTTAGTTGGTAAAAATTTAGGGAAACAAAAGCTTTTTCCCAGTATCTCTCCAAAGAAGACCGTTGAGGGATTTCTTGGTGGGTTGTTTTTTGCCTGTGTCTCTAGCTATTTTATCTCAATCTATACCTCAACACTTAATTTTACAGCCTGGCTAATTTTAGCTATAATCGTTAGTGTTTTTGGCACCTTTGGCGATTTAATTGAGTCTAAATTTAAAAGACAAGCCAAAGTTAAAGACAGTGGAATTTTAATGCCAGGTCATGGAGGTTTATTAGACCGGCTAGATAGTATTATATTTGCATCACCATTTATATATTTATTTTTAAGAATTGTAAGTTATGTTTCATAGGGAAGGCCATAAAATTATACTCATTACATTATTTATTGTGGTGGGTTTCATCTTTATAATTGATGAGTTTGTATTTATCGAATGGTTACGAACTACACTTATGATTGCCTGTGTCATTTTTTTGCTTTTAATTTTGCAATTTTTTAGAAACCCTAAACGTCATACACAGCAAAATGAACAACAAGTCTTAGCGCCTGTCGATGGAAAAGTTGTGGTGATAGAAGAGGTAGAAGAACCAGAGTATTTTAAAGACAAACGCTTACAAGTGTCTATTTTTATGTCACCTGTTAATGTACATGTGACTCGTTATCCCATAGGTGGGGAAGTGGTATATAACAAATATCACCCTGGGAAATACTTAGTGGCGTGGCATCCTAAATCTAGTGAAGAAAACGAGCGTACAACAGTGGTTGTAAAAGCTAAAAATTTTGGTGAAGTTCTGTATAGGCAAATTGCAGGTGCTCTTGCTAAGCGCATAGTTAATTATGCAAAACTCAACCAGACTGTGATGCAAGGAGCCGATTCTGGATTCATAAAATTTGGGTCTCGTGTCGATGTGTTTTTACCAATAAATACTCAACTTAAGGTTAATCTTAATGATAAAGTAAGAGGTGGGGAAACTGTAATAGCAGAACATTCTTAAGACAATGACTTCTGAAGAACTAGATAAAACATTTAAAGAGGCGGTGGACCGCATTAATAATCATACAGAACCCTTTCCTGCAGATTTTCTACTCCGTTTGTATGCCTACTACAAAAAAGCTACCGATGATTATGGCAGGCCAAATAGTAGAAAACCTATTATCAATGCTTTTAAAACCAATGCTTTGTTTCAAGTAAAAGACATCAGCGAAGATGAAGCCAAAAAGAAATACATTGAGTTAGTTAAAACATATTTTTTATATAGAAAGTAGACCTTAATCCCTAATCAAAGGCATTGTAGAACAGCGTAACAGGCCTTCCTGCTTTGCAATTTCAGCATAAGGGACTTCTTCAACTGTAAAACCGTGGTCTCTTAACCATGTGTTTAATCTGGTAAAGTTTCTTTCAGAAATCACAACATCTTCAGAAATAGAAAAGATGTTGCTATTCATATCATACATTTCTTGTTTTGTAATTTCGAACACATTTTCTCTTCCAAAGAAATTTACAAGCCACTGATACTCGTCTTCTTCTAAAAACCCATTTTTATGAATGATGGCCTTATTTTTCCCTATGGGCTGAAAACAACAATCTAAATGCAATGCATTTTCTCTTGGGTTGGTATTAGACTTTCTTAAGTTGAACGAAACAATTTTTTTATGAGGAAATAAATCTTGAATAGCGCTCACTGCCGCCACATTAGTCCGTGCGGTTATGTATTCTGGATAATCATCACCCCTATAGGTCCCAATAAAAATATAGTCGTTCCAGGGCATAACATCACCACCTTCTACGTGGCATTCATCTGGTAAAATAATTCTATTAGATTTGGCTACATTAGTCCAGACATATTCTGTGGCTTCTACTTCTTGCTTTCGATCTGGTAGGATGTTGGCGATGATTATTTTATTCTCGATAACGAACGAAATATCTCTTGCAAATATCTGGTTATAGTTCTCAATGACTTCTGGTCTGTATACGGTAACATCATATGCTTTGAGGACGCGTTCCACAGCTTCAAGCTCTTTTATCATATCCTCTTCTTTAGGATAAGTTCCTGCTAAAACATGTTCCCTACTTTTAGGGTCATAGCAATCCTCTAAACGTGGCGCGCGACCATTGCTTTGAGCTGTACCCAAAATCACAGCTCTTAATCTTGACGTTTCGTTCTCTATATGTAGTTTCATAAGTATATTAAATAAAAAGCCTCATAATAAATTATGAAGCCTTTTTCGGTATGCTATTGTAGTTAAAATTATCGTTTGTTGAGTTCAACAAATGGTCGGTGTGTGTACCCTGTATAAAGTTGTCTAGGTCTACCTATTGGTTCTTTTCTAAGTCGCATTTCGCGCCATTGTGCAATCCAACCTGGAAGACGCCCAAGTGCAAACATGACGGTAAACATTTCTATAGGAATACCCATAGCTCTATAAATTATTCCTGAATAGAAATCTACATTTGGATAGAGTTTTCTTTCAACAAAATAAGGATCGCTCAGTGCTTCTTTTTCTAGGCCTTTAGCGATGTCTAAAATAGGATCTTCAACACCTAAGTCTGCAAGGACCTCGTCTGCTGCTTTTTTGATAATCTTAGCCCTAGGATCAAAGTTTTTATAAACGCGGTGACCAAAGCCCATTAACCTAAACGGATCATTTTTATCTTTAGCTTTTGCCATGTATTTTTTAGTATCTCCACCATCTTCTTTTATAGCTTCTAGCATTTCTAACACTGCTTGATTGGCCCCTCCGTGCAAGGGACCCCAAAGTGCGGAAATACCAGCTGATAATGAGACAAACAAGCCTGCATGAGATGAACCGGTTATTCTTACGGTTGATGCAGAACAGTTTTGTTCGTGATCAGCATGCAGAATTAACAATTTATCTAAGGCATTTACTAATATATCATTTTGTATGTATTCCTTATTTGGACTTTTAAACATCATTTTAAGGACATTTTCTACATAACCTAAACTATCATCACCATATTCTAATGGAAGGCCTTGTTTCTTACGCATGGTCCATGAAACCAAAACTGGAAATTTTCCTAGAATTCGCACAATGGCATTATACATGGCTTCCTCAGACCTAATATCAACTGATGATGGATTAAAAGCGGTTAAAGCACTCGTTAAAGAGGACAGAACACCCATGGGGTGTGCTGACTTAGGAAAAGCGTCTAAAATTTTCTTGACGTCATCATCTACGACCGAATGCGATTTAATATCTGAGTGGAATTTCTCTAATTCTTCTTTTGTAGGTAATTCCCCAAAAATTAGCAGGTAAACAACCTCTAAAAAATCGGCTTTCTCGGCTAATTCCTCAATAGAATAACCTCTATATCTTAAAATGCCTTGCTCACCATCTAAAAAAGTGATGGCACTTTCACAACTACCCGTATTTTTATAACCTGGATCTAGAGTAATAACACCTTTTGTAGCATTCCTTAAGGACTTTATATCTAAGGCTACTTCATTTTCTGAACCTTTCACTATAGGGAATTCGTATTTTTCACCGTGTATCTCTAATATCGCTTTATCTGACATATTTTAATTGTGTTTTTTTAATTTTTAGGTGCGTAAAAATACGAAATATATAACGATTTCGTAAGACAAATTATAATGTATTTAACAGTCCTTAATTAAGCTTTAGTGCCTTTCTAAACGAATTGCTATGCAACACCATTTAATAAAAAAAGCTACCTTTAAAAGGTAGCTTTTAGATATTTCAATATTATCTATTTTAAAGGTCGACGTTAAAGGCGTTTTTCATAGGAAAATAAGCTACATCACCGAGTTCCTCCTCTATTCTTAATAATTGATTGTATTTAGCCATCCGGTCACTACGAGAAGCTGAACCTGTTTTTATCTGGCCTGTATTTAGAGCGACGGCCAAATCTGCAATAGTATTATCTTCTGTTTCACCAGACCTATGTGACATAACACAAGTGTAACCTGCGTTTTTAGCCATATTTACAGCAGCGATGGTTTCTGTTAAAGACCCTATTTGATTTACTTTGATAAGAATAGAATTGGCAATATTATTCTCTATACCACGCGATAAACGCTCAACGTTGGTTACAAATAAATCATCCCCTACAAGTTGTACTTTGTTTCCAATTCTTTTGGTAAGATCTTCCCAACCATCCCAATCGTTTTCATCCATACCATCCTCTATAGATATTATTGGATATTTATGAGCTAATTCCTCTAAGTAAGCTGCTTGTTCTGCGCTGGTTCTTACAACACCTTTATCTCCTTCAAACATGGTATAATCGTATTTACCATCTTTATAAAACTCAGCTGCCGCACAGTCTAAAGCAATCATAACATCATCACCAAATTTATACCCAGCATTTTCAACAGCTTTAGCAATCGTGTCTAATGCGTCTTCAGTACCATCTAAAGCCGGTGCAAAACCACCTTCATCACCTACAGCGGTACTTAAATCCCTACTATGAAGTACCTTTTTTAAATGATGAAATATTTCTGTTCCCATTTGCATAGCATGAGTAAAGTTTTTCGCCTTAACGGGCATTACCATAAACTCTTGGAAAGCTATAGGTGCATCACTGTGAGATCCACCATTTATAATATTCATCATTGGTAAGGGTAAAGTGTTTGCCGAAACCCCACCTACATAACGATAAAGAGGCATTCCGAGTTCATTAGCTGCAGCTTTAGCAATGGCTAAGGAAACACCTAAAATAGCATTTGCTCCTAATTTAGATTTATTAGGTGTACCATCTAAATCTATCATTAGCTGGTCTATCATATTTTGTTCTAAAACTGAGATCCCCACTAATTCTTGAGCGATAACAGCATTTACATTCTCTACAGCTTTAAGAACACCTTTGCCCATGTAATCATCTCCACCATCTCTTAACTCAACAGCTTCGTGCTCTCCTGTGGATGCTCCTGAAGGCACTGCAGCGCGGCCAAGTATGCCGTTTTCGGTTACGACATCAACTTCTACCGTTGGGTTTCCTCTTGAATCTAATATTTGTCTTGCGTGTACATTTACAATAATACTCATGTGTTATAGTTTTAATAATGAATATAAATTTACGAAAATCTCAAGGGAAAAACATAGCCCTGATTCATTATTGCGATTAATATTTACTACATTGTTTTCGAAACTAAAAAAACGCAAAGAAATTTAAATTTCCTTGCGTTTTTGATTTTAGTTTTTGCTTAAAATATTAATAAACTCATCGAAAAGATATGTGGCATCGTTAGGTCCAGGTCCTGCTTCTGGATGATACTGCACCGAAAAACAATTTTTATTTTTGAGTTTTAAACCTGCCACGGTATGATCATTTAAATGAACATGAGTAATTTCTACGTCGGGATGAGCTTCTGTTTCTTCTCTATTTACAGAAAATCCATGATTTTGTGAGGTAATTTCACCCTTACCAGTAACTAAATTCTTTACGGGATGGTTAATGCCGCGATGACCATTATGCATTTTATAGGTCGAAATACCTTTAGCAAGGGCAATAACTTGATGTCCTAGACAAATTCCAAAAAGCGGTTTATTCTCGTCTAAAACGCGCTTTGTAAGGTCTTGAGCATTCACTAAAGGAGCTGGATCACCAGGACCATTAGACAGAAAATAACCATCTGGATTAAAGGCTTGCAAATCTTCAAATTTTGCATCGTAAGGAAATACCTTGATGTAGGCGTCTCTTGCTGCTAAATTTCTTAATATATTGGTCTTAATTCCAAGATCTAAAGCAGCTATTTTGTATTTGGCATTTTCATTACCATAGTAATAGGGCTCAGGGGTAGATACTTTTGATACCAGTTCGAGACCTTCCATAGATGGTACTTGAGCTAATTGCTTCTTTAATTCTTCAATATTATTAACCTCGGTGCTTATCACCGCATTCATAGCTCCGTTTTCTCTAATATAACTCACCAAGGCTCGAGTATCTATATCTGAAATGGCTACGGTATTGTGGGCTTCAAAAAAGTCTTCTAAGCTTTGATCTGCCGCTGCTCTGGAATAGTCGAAACTAAAATTACGACAAATTAATCCCGATATTTTAACACTATTGGATTCTACTTCATCCTCTTTAGTGCCATAATTTCCAATATGAGCATTGGTCATTACCATTAACTGACCGTAATATGAGGGGTCCGTAAATATTTCCTGGTAACCTGTGGTTCCTGTATTAAAACAAACCTCACCAAAGGCCGTGCCCTCCTTGCCGATAGATTTACCATAAAAAATGGTTCCGTCTGCTAATAACACCAAGGCCTTTTTTCTTTTTTTATATTTCATAGTCTTCAAATAATATCCTGGGTATACTCCCCATTATTTTCACAAAAATCCAAAAAAAAAGGACAAACTTTAATAGTTCATCCTTTATATTTTTAAATGCTTATTAACATTTATTCTTCTTCGTTAGTTGCTTTAGTATCTACTGCAGCTGTTGTAGAAGAACTGGCTTTTTTCTTACCACCTCTTCGGCTTCTACGTGTAGTCTTCTTATTAGGCTTATTAGCGTTGTACAATTCGTTGTAATCTACAAGCTCTATCATTGCCATATCTGCATTATCACCTAAACGATTTCCTAATTTAATAATACGTGTATATCCACCCGGTCTGTCTGCCACCTTAGTAGCTACTTCTCTGAATAATTCTACAACCGCATCTTTTTGTCTCAGCTTAGAAAATACTATTCTCCTATTATGCGTTGTATCTGTCTTAGACTTTGTAATCATTGGCTCTACAAACTGCTTTAATGCTTTAGCTTTAGCTACTGTAGTATTAATGCGTTTGTGCTCTATTAAAGAACAAGCCATATTAGCCAACATAGATTTTCTATGGGCTGTTTTTCTACCTAAATGGTTAAATTTCTTTCCGTGTCTCATGACGTTTTTGTTAAACCCTTATCTTGCTACAACTTTTGTAAGGAGCAAAATATAAAGGAGTTGATATTAATCTTTATCTAATTTATATTTACTTAAATCCATGCCAAAGTTAAGACCTTTTTGGCTTACCAATTCCTCTAATTCTGTGAGGGATTTTTTACCAAAGTTTCTAAACTTCATTAAATCATTCTTATTAAATGATACTAAATCACCTAATGTATCTACTTCTGCAGCCTTTAAACAATTAAGAGCACGGACAGAAAGGTCCATATCTACTAATTTAGTTTTTAGCAACTGTCTCATGTGAAGCGATTCTTCATCATAAGTTTCTGTTTGAGCAATTTCATCGGCCTCTAAGGTAATGCGCTCATCAGAAAATAACATAAAGTGGTGAATAAGTATTTTAGCGGCTTCCGTAAGTGCATCCTTTGGATGAATAGAACCATCTGTAATGATTTCGAAAACTAACTTTTCGTAATCCGTCTTTTGTTCTACACGAAAGTTTTCTATACTATATTTTACATTTTTAATTGGAGTGTAAATTGAATCTGTAAAAATGGTACCTATTGGAGCAGATGATTTTTTGTTTTCTTCTGCAGGCACATACCCTCTTCCTTTTTCAATGGTCAACTCCATATTAATATTTATCTTAGGATCTAAATTGCAGATAACTAAGTCTGTATTTAAAACTTGGAATCCTGAGATAAATTTCTGAAAATCTCCAGCGGTAATTTGCTCTTGTCCAGATATTGAAATCGTTACGGTTTCGTTATCTATTTCGTCAATTTGACGTTTAAAGTTTACCTGCTTTAGGTTTAGAATGATCTCTGTGACATCTTCTACCACTCCAGGAATTGTTGAAAACTCGTGATCAACACCTTCAATTCTAACTGATGTAATAGCGAAACCTTCTAAAGAAGATAACAATACTCTTCTTAAAGCATTTCCTACTGTTAATCCGTAGCCTGGTTCTAAAGGTCTAAATTCAAATTTACCTTCAAAATCAGTAGAATCAATCATGATTACTTTGTCGGGCTTCTGAAAATTTAATATTGCCATGTTGCGTTTTGTATCAGTTATTAATTATTTAGAATAAAGTTCAACGATGTATTGTTCGTTGATTTGTTCTGGAATCTGAATTCTTTCTGGGATAGAAACATAAGTTCCTTCCATCTTATCATTATTCCAGGTAATCCATTCGTATACACTGCTATTATTAGCCAATGAATTTTGAATCGTTTCTAAAGATTTAGACTTTTCTCTTACACCTACAACATCGCCAGCTTTTAATTGGTAAGATGGAATATTAACTTTCTTCCCGTTTACCGTTATATGTCTGTGCGATACCAATTGCCTTGCGGCATTTCTAGTTGGTGCAATACCCATTCTAAAAACAACATTATCTAATCTAGACTCACAAAGTTGTAATAGTACTTCACCTGTAATTCCTTGGGCTGCTGTTGCTTTTTTAAACATGTTTCTGAACTGACGCTCTAATACACCATAAGTGTATTTCGCCTTTTGCTTTTCCATTAATTGGATTGCGTATTCAGATTTTTTTCCTCTTCTCCTGTTGTTGCCGTGTTGACCAGGTGGGTAACTCCTTTTTTCAAAGGCTTTATCGTCACCGTAAATTGCTTGTCCGAATTTACGAGCGATTTTTGTTTTTGGACCAGTATATCTTGCCATTTCTAATTAATTTATGAAGGTCATTTTAAAATTAAGGTCTTCGTTCTTATCCTTCTAAAATGTAATTCCCTCGTTATTACTTGATTTTTCGGTTTGCAAAAGTAATAAAAATTTATGTCTTAACAGTTATAAATACCGCTAAGACAAAATTTTATACTTTCATTACACCCTTCTGCGTTTTGGTGGTCTACACCCGTTATGTGGTAGTGGAGTTACATCAATAATTTCTGTAACCTCGATACCTGAATTATGCAATGATCTTATAGCAGATTCTCTACCATTACCAGGACCTTTTACATAAACCTTTACCTTTTTTAAACCCGCTTCTTTTGCCACATTTGCCGCATCTTCGGCTGCCAATTGCGCCGCGTAAGGAGTATTTTTCTTAGATCCTCTAAAGCCCATTTTACCGGCAGATGACCATGACACCACGTCACCTTTTTTATTGGTTAGAGAGATAATGATATTATTAAAAGATGCTGTAATGTGTGCTTCACCCATTGCATCTACGATCACTTTACGTTTCTTTGTGTTTGACTTTGCCATATGTTTTAATTTGTAGTTGTTAGCTTTTAGTTGTTAGAATCCTAAACTTTTACATTTCTGACAGATTCATCTAACTACTAATTACTAATGACTGCGTCTCTATTATTTAGTTACTTTTTTCTTGTTAGCAACAGTTTTTCTTCTACCCTTTCTTGTTCTAGAGTTGTTTTTGGTTCTTTGTCCTCTTAGTGGTAAACCAGCTCTGTGGCGAATACCTCTGTAACTACCAATATCCATTAATCGCTTAATGTTAAGTTGAGTTTCAGAGCGCAATTCACCTTCAATCTTGTATTCACTCACCGTTTCACGTATAGCACCTATTTGTTGATCTGTCCAATCTTGTACTTTGGTACTTTCATCAACTTTAGCCTGAGCGAGGATCTCTTTTGCTCTGCTCTTACCTATACCATAGATATAGGTTAACGCTATAACTCCTCTTTTTTGTTTAGGTATATCTACCCCTGCAATTCTTGCCATATTAATTTTAGTTTTTAGCTGTTAGTTTTTAGTTGTTAGAATCCTAAACTTTTACATTTCTGACAGATTCATCTAACCACCAAAAAACTAATGACGCTGCTTTTTTAGCCTTGTCTTTGTTTAAATCTTGGGTTTTTCTTGTTAATTACGTAAAGTCTTCCTTTACGACGTACTATTTTACAATCAGCACTTCTTTTCTTAACTGATGCTCTTACTTTCATCTGTTCTTTTTTTATTGAAGATACCTTTTTAGTATCTATAGGTTATACGAGCCTTGGTTAAATCATAAGGGCTCATTTCTAATTTTACTTTATCACCTGGCAGTAATTTAATGTAATGCATACGCATTTTACCAGATATGTGCGCGGTTACAATATGGCCATTTTCCAATTCCACACGAAACATAGCATTAGATAATGCCTCTATAATTGTACCGTCTTGTTCTATTGCTGCTTGTTTTGCCATATTAAAATATTATTGTGCTATTGCTTTTCTATTTTTACCTGTTTTCATCAACCCATCGTAATGCTTATTGAGTAAATAAGAATTAATTTGTTGCATAGTATCTATAGCCACACCTACCATAATTAAAAGTGATGTCCCACCAAAAAACAGGGCCCATCCTTGTTGAACATTCATGAGCTTTACAATAAACGCGGGGAATACTGCAATTAAAGCCAAAAATATAGAACCTGGTAAGGTAATTTGTGACATGATTTTGTCTAAGTACTCTGAGGTTTCGCTACCAGGTCTTATACCAGGAATAAAGCCGCCACTCCGTTTTAAATCATCTGCCATCTTATTGGTTGGCACCGTAATAGCTGTGTAAAAATAGGTGAATATGATGATTAAAATTGCAAATACAAGATTATACCAGAAGCCAAAAATATCTTGAAAATTAGCTATCATCCACTGACCGGCTGAAGTGTCTTTCATAAAAGATGACCCACCAATAAGTCCTGGTACAAACATGATTGCCTGTGCAAAGATAATAGGCATTACACCTGAGGCATTCAATTTAAGTGGTAGAAATTGTCTTGATCCGAATACATTCTTCTCATAACCGCCTGAAGCTGTTCTTCGGGCGTATTGCACAGCTACTTTCCTTACCGCCATCACTAAAAATACAGAGGCTAAGATGATTAAGAACCAAATCACTAGTTCTATTAAAATCATCATAAAACCTCCATTTCCTTCCAGACGTGATAGTGAATTTTGCACAAATGATTGTGGTAAAGTAGCAATGATACCTACCATGATTAATAATGAAATACCATTACCTATACCTTTATCGGTAATTTTCTCTCCTAACCACATCGCAAAAATACAACCTGTCACCAAGATGATTACAGATGAAAAATAAAAGATGTTTTCTGAGAAACCAGGAACCAGTAAAGAACTCATTGCCGGCGCACCAGATAATGCGGGAACACTTGCTAAATAACCTGGCGCCTGCACTAAACAAATAGCTATGGTTAACCAGCGCGTAATTTGGGTTATTTTTTTCTGTCCACTTGCTCCTTCTTTCTGAAGCTTTTGCAGATACGGAATAGCAATACCCATTAATTGCACTACAATAGATGCAGAAATGTAAGGCATAATTCCTAGTGCAAATACAGATGCATTAGCAAATGCACCGCCCGTAAAAGCATTTAATAAGCCTAAAATTCCTTCTGATGTTCCACTTTGCAAACCACCAAGTGCATCGATATTAATACCAGGTAAAACGACCTGCGCACCAAATCTGTACACTAATAATAAACCTAAGGTAAGAATAATTCTATCCTTGAGCTCTGTGATTTTCCAAACGTTTTTTAATGTATCTATTATCTTCATGCTTATACTTATAAAGTTACAGCTTCACCACCAGCAGCCTCTATAGCAGCTTTTGCTGTAGCAGTAAATTTATGCGCTTTCACATTTAGCTTAGCTTTTAACTCTCCTCGTCCTAATATTTTCACAACATCATTTTTACTAGCTAAACCAAGATTAACCATAGTTTCGAAATCTAAACTATCCTTAATTTTCTTGTCGTCTACTAGCTGCTGTAAGGTATCTAAGTTAACGCCTTGGTAAGCAACTCTGTTGCGGTTTGTAAATCCAAATTTAGGGACACGTCTTTGAAGTGGCATTTGTCCACCTTCAAATCCAACTTTTTTAGAGTAACCAGAACGTGATTTCGCTCCTTTGTGACCTCTGGTTGCAGTGCCACCTTTTCCTGAGCCTTGTCCGCGTCCTAGGCGTTTACCCTTATTTCTTACTGATCCTTCTGCAGGTTTTAAATTACTTAAGTCCATTTAAGTTTATATTTTTAAGCTTCTTCAACAGAAACTAAGTGTTCAACTTTTTTTACCATACCAAGGATATTTGGTGTGGCATTGTGCTCTACAACCTGACCGATTCTCTTGAGTCCTAAAGCCTCTAATGTAAGCTTTTGACCTTTTGTTCGATTGATTGCGCTCTTAACTTTTGTTACTTTAATTTTAGCCATCTTATCCTATCAATTAACCGTTATACACTTTTTGAAGTGAAATACCTCTTTCTTTAGCTACTTTTTGAGCGTCTCTTAATTGCAATAAAGCATCAAAAGTGGCTTTTACAACGTTGTGTGGATTTGAAGATCCCTGAGACTTAGAAAGTACATCATGAACACCAACTGCCTCAAGCACTGTTCTTACTGCACCACCTGCAATAACTCCTGTACCAGGTGCTGCTGGGATAATGTTTACTCTAGCTCCGCCGTATTTACCTTTTTGTTCATGAGGAAGTGTTCCTTTAATAAGTGGTATTCTTACCAAATTCTTTTTAGCATCCTCTACAGCTTTGGCAATAGCAGTTGCTACATCTTTAGACTTACCTAAGCCGTGGCCTACCACACCTGCTTCATCGCCAACAACTACAATTGCTGAAAAGCCAAATGCTCTACCACCTTTAGTTACCTTAGTAACACGCTGTACACCGACCAAGCGATCTTTTAAATCTAATCCACTTGGTTTTACTAATTCTGCGTTTTTATATTTTTGATACATAATGTCTTAAAATTTAAGTCCTGCTTCTCTTGCTCCTTCTGCTAATGCTTTTACTCTTCCATGGTATAAGTAACCACCTCTGTCAAAAGAGATCGTTTCTACTCCCGCTTTTAAAGCTTTTTCAGCAACAGACTTACCGACTAAAGTAGCAATTTCTGTTTTATTACTTTTAGATTCAGCAATGTCTTTATCTCTAGAAGATGCTGCAGCAATTGTATTACCGGTAACATCGTCTATTAATTGAGCATAAATTTCTTTATTACTTCTGTAAACAGATAGTCTTGGTCTGGTACTGGTTCCAGAGACAATTTTACGAATTCTGTTTCTTATTCTTGTTCTTCTGTCGTTCTTTGTTAATGCCATAACTTACTTTATTAAGCTGATTTACCTGCTTTTCTTCTAATTTGCTCACCAACAAACTTAATACCTTTTCCTTTGTAAGGCTCAGGCTTTCTAAAGCTTCTAATTTTGGCTGCTACCTGCCCTACAAGCTGCTTATCGTGAGAGGTTAACTTCACAATAGGGTTTTTACCCTTTTCTGAAATTGTTTCAATTTTAACCTCTGGAGCAATATCCATCACTATGTTGTGTGAAAAGCCTATAGCTAAATCTAATTTATTTCCTTGATTTGATGCTCTATAACCTACACCAACAAGTTCTAATTCTTTTGTCCATCCTTTAGAAACACCTTCAATCATATTAGCGATTAGTGCTCTATAAAGACCGTGTTTAGCTCTTTGGTCTTTTCTTTCTGAACCTCTTTCTAAAACGACGACTCCATCCTCAATTTTGATTTCAATATCTGAAAACTCTTGAGTAAGTTCTCCTAATTTACCCTTAGCCGTTATAAGGTTATCTTTAACCTCTATAGTAACACCTTCAGGAATTGTTATTGGATTTTTACCTATTCTTGACATATCTTCCTGTTTTTAGTAAACGTAACACAATAGCTCACCACCAACATTATCTCTTTGAGCTTGCTTAGCTGTCATTACACCGTGTGATGTAGAGACAATAGCAATACCTAATCCGTTAAGGACTCTTGGCATCTCATTGGCGCCTGCATATTTACGTAAACCTGGTTTACTGATTCGTTGAATTTTTTTAATGACCGATTCTTTTGTTTCTCTGCTGTACTTCAAAGCAATCTTAATAATACCTTGAGCTGTAGAATCATCAAATTTATAACTTAAAATATAGCCCTGTTCGAACAATATTTTAGTCATCTCTTTCTTTAAATTAGACGCAGGAATTTCTACCACTCTGTGGTTGGCCTTTACTGCATTTCTAATTCGCGTTAAATAATCCGCTATTGGATCTGTATACATAGTTATTAATTTGCGGTTTTGGTTTTTGGCTAAAGCCAAACCTTAAACCTATTTAAAATTTTACCAACTTGCTTTTTTAACTCCTGGAATTAAACCTTTGTTTGCCATTTCTCTAAACATAACTCTAGAAATACCAAAATGCCTCATATAACCTTTTGGTCTACCTGTGAGTTTACATCTGTTATGCATACGCACTGGTGAAGCATTTCTTGGTAGCTTTTGTAACGCCTCGTAATCACCAGCTTCTTTTAAAGCTTTTCTTTTCTCTGCGTATTTTGCTACCGTTTTTGCACGTTTTCTCTCGCGTGCTTTCATTGATTCTTTAGCCATAATTAATTCTTTTTAAATGGTAATCCAAGTTCTGTTAAAAGCGACTTTGCCTCTTTATCAGTCTCTGCTGTAGTTACAAAAGTAATATCCATTCCAGAGACTTTATTAATTCTATCGATATCTATTTCTGGAAAAATAATTTGCTCAGTAACACCTAAGTTATAATTACCTCTACCATCAAAGCCTGTGGCTTTAATACCGTTAAAATCTCTTACTTGTGGCAATGCTGTACTCACTAAACGATCCAGGAATTCATACATTTGCTCCCCTCTTAAGGTCACTTTTGCACCAATTGGCATGCCTTTACGCAATTTAAATGATGCCACATCTTTTTTAGACATGGTGGCAACTGCTTTTTGTCCAGTAATCATTGTTAGCTCATCTACTGCATGCTCAATAAGTTTCTTATCGGCAACAGCCGCACCAACACCACGAGATAGTACTATCTTCTGTAATTTTGGAACTTGCATTACGTTTTTATATCCAAATTCTTCGGTAAGAGCTGGAATTACTTTTTCCTGATACTCTTTTTTTAATCTTGCTACGTAACCCATAATTAAATTACTTCATTAGATTTTTTAGAAAATCTCACTTTTTGCTCCCCTTCCATTCTGTAACCAACTCTAGTAGTTTCACCTTTCGATGTAAGTAGAGATAGGTTAGAAATATGAACAGGCGCTTCCTTTTCTGTTATGCCACCTTGAGGATTCTGAGCACTAGGCTTGGTGTGTTTCTTCACTATATTTACACCCTCAACTATGGCTTTGTTTTTGTCTTTTAATACCTTTAAAACTTTGCCTTCTGAACCTTTATGGTCACCAGCTATTACTTTAACGGTATCTCCTGATTTTATCTTTAGTTTCGTCATTATATTATCAATTAAAGCACTTCTGGTGCTAATGATACGATTTTCATAAATTGTTTGTCACGAAGCTCTCTTGCCACTGGACCAAACACACGTGTTCCTCTCATTTCTCCTTGCGGATTTAATAAGACACAAGCGTTATCATCAAATCTAATGTAAGAGCCATCTGGTCGTCTTACTTCTTTTGCTGTTCTCACTACTACTGCAGTTGAAACAGCACCTTTTTTGATATTACCGTTAGGTGTAGCGTCTTTAACAGAAACTACAATCTTATCACCTACTGAAGCATATCTTCTTTTTGTACCCCCAAGGACACGAATAGTTAATACTTCTTTAGCACCTGTATTGTCGGCAACTTTTAATTTAGATTCTTGTTGTACCATAATTACTTCGCTCTTTCAATTATTTCTACTAATCTCCAACACTTTGTTCTACTTAAAGGTCGTGTTTCCATGATCTTTACAGTATCACCTTCGTTGCAGTCGTTTTTTTCATCGTGTGCGACATATTTTTTAGTCTTTAACACGAATTTTCCATACATAGGATGTTTTACTTTTTTAACCTCGGAAACCACTATTGATTTCTCCATTTTGTTACTAGTAACAACTCCTATACGTTCTTTTCTTAAATTTCTTTTTTCCATCTTTCAGCAGAATACAATTATTGTCTTTCTCTATTAGTTAGTTCTGTAGCCAATTTTGCAACCGTACGACGAACCGTACGCAGCTGAATTGGATTTTCTAAAGGAGAAATTGCGTGAGCCATTTTTAGGTCTGCATAACTCTTTTTAGTCTCACCAAGTTTTTCTTGTAACTCAGCTACTGATAGCTGTTTAATTTCTGATTGCTTCATAATATTTTTTATTAAGCTTCGTAATCTCTAGCTATGACAAACTTTGTTCTTACAGGCAGTTTTTGCGCTGCAAGTCTTAAAGCTTCTTGGGCTACATCTTTTGGCACACCGCTAATTTCAAATAAAATTCTACCAGGCTTAACCACCGCTGCATAATACTCAACAGCACCTTTACCTTTACCCATACGTACTTCTAAAGGTTTCTTGGTTATAGGCTTGTCTGGGAAAATCTTTATCCATAACGACCCCTCTCTCTTCATGTACCTTGTAGCTGCAATACGAGCTGCTTCTATCTGACGTGCAGTAACAAAAGAAGAATCTAATGACTTAATGCCAAAAGTACCATTTGATAATCTATGGCCTCTTCCAGAATTACCCTTCATTCTGCCCTTTTGTTGCTTACGAAATTTTGTTCTTTTAGGCTGTAACATTTTTTTCTCTTCTTTAAAAAATTACTTTCTACGACGCGATTTATTACCACGTCCACCTTTTCCTTGTTTTTTAGTAAGACCTACTAGTGGAGATAATTCACGTTTACCGTAAACTTCACCTTTCATGATCCACACCTTAACACCTAGTCTACCATAGGTAGTATGAGCTTCTACAAGCGCATAATCGATGTCTGCTCTAAATGTAGATAATGGAATACGTCCTTCTTTATAATGTTCCGAACGTGCCATTTCAGCACCGTTTAAACGGCCACTAATTTGAATTTTAATTCCTTCTGCATTCATTCGCATGGCAGCTGCGATAGCCATTTTTATAGCGCGTCTATAAGAAATTCGGCTTTCTATTTGTCGCGCAATACTTGCAGCTACTAAATGTGCATCTAGTTCTGGTCTTTTAATCTCAAAGATGTTCAATTGAACTTCTTTACCAGTAATTTTTTTAAGCTCTTCTTTTAACTTGTCTACCTCTTGGCCACCTTTACCAATAATGATACCAGGTCTAGACGTCGTGATAGTAACGGTTACAAGCTTAAGCGTACGCTCAATAATTACTCTTGAAACACTAGCCTTAGATAAACGTGCATGAACGTATTTTCTAATCTTATCGTCTTCGGCAAGCTTATCGCCATAATCATTGCCACCATACCAGTTAGACTCCCATCCTCTGATAATTCCTAAACGATTTCCGATTGGATTTGTTTTTTGTCCCATATCTCTATCTTAGCTTTGTGTTTTGTTTAATGAATCTACAACAACTGTTACATGATTCGATCTTTTTCTAATTCTATGCGCTCTTCCTTGCGGCGCTGGACGTAATCTTTTTAACATAGATCCACTATCCACTTTTATTTCTCGTATAAATAGGTTAGCCTCTTCCACATCTACATCTTCATTTTTTGCCTGCCAGTTAGCTATTGCAGATAATACAAGCTTCTCTAACCTACGCGAGGCTTCTTTAGAGCTAAAACGAAGAATTTGTAGCGCTTTTTCTGCTTTTTCCCCTCTAACTAAATCTGCAACTAAGCGCATTTTACGTGGAGAGGTTGGGCAATTATTGAGCTTTGCAAAGGCAATCTGTTTCTTTTCAGCTTTAATAGCTTCGGCCATTTGTTTTTTACGACTTCCCATGATCCTTATTTTTTACCTTTATTTTTTGCACCTGCATGGCCTCTAAACGACCGCGTTGGTGAAAATTCTCCTAATTTATGTCCTACCATGTTCTCTGTAATATATACAGGAACAAATTGTCTTCCGTTATGAACCGCTATAGTCTGGCCAACAAAATCTGGTGAAATCATTGAAGCTCTAGACCAGGTCTTAATAACCGTCTTTTTATTTGAAGCTACATTTTCTGCAACTTTCTTTTCTAACTTATAATGAATATAAGGTCCTTTTTTTAATGAACGTGCCATACCTTTTTATTATTTCTTTCTACGTTCTACAATATACTTGTTACTCGCTTTAGTTCTAGAACGCGTTCTGTAACCTTTTGCCGGAATACCTTTTCTAGACCTTGGATGTCCACCGGAAGCTCTACCTTCACCACCACCCATTGGATGATCTACTGGGTTCATCACTACTGGTCTTGTACGTGGTCTTCTTCCTAACCATCTACTTCTACCTGCTTTACCAGAAACTATTAACTGATGGTCTGAGTTAGATACAACACCTATTGTTGCCATACAGGTTCCTAAAACCATTCTGGTTTCACCTGATGGTAATTTAAGCGTTGCAAACTTTCCTTCCCTCGCCATTAACTGTGCAAATGCACCAGCACTTCTTGCGATAGCAGCTCCTTTTCCAGGGTGTAATTCTACACAAGACACAATGGTTCCTAGTGGCACCTGACTCAATGGCATAGCATTACCAATTTCTGGAGCAATACCAGAAGGTCCAGACACAACTGTCTGTCCTACTTGTAAACCATTTTGAGCTATTATATAACGCTTCTCACCATCTTGATAGTTTAAAAGCGCAATAAATGCGGTTCTGTTTGGATCGTATTCAATAGTTTTAACTTCTGCTGGAATACCAGTCTTATTTCGTTTAAAATCTATAACACGATACTGCTTTTTATGACCACCACCTTTGTAACGCATGGTCATTTTTCCTTGACTGTTTCTACCACCAGTTCTTTTTTTCGGAGCTAATAAACTTTTCTCCGGCTTATCAGTAGTTATGGCGTCAAATCCATTAACTACTCTAAATCGCTGAGCTGATGTGATTGGTTTTAATTTTCTTACTGACATAAGTCTAATTACATGTTAGCGTATAAATCTATTGTTTCACCTTCCGCCAGTTGTACAATTGCCTTTTTAACAGCATTTGTTTTACCATGTTGAATACCCGTTTTTGTATAACGTGTTCTTCGATCTGGACGGACATTAATTGTTCGAACTTTTTCAACAGAAACACCGTAAGTTTCCTCAACGGCTTTCTTAATTTCTACCTTGTTTGCCTTAGTATTCACCTGAAATGCATAAGCATTAAGCAACTCACTTTGGTTCGTTGCCTTCTCGGTAATGATAGGTTTTAATAAGATACTCATTCCTCTTCTATTTACTTAAATTCGATTCAATTCCTTCTAATGCACCTTCTAACAAAACAACTTTGTGTGCATTCATAATCTTGTACGTGCTTAACTCTGAGTTAGTTACAACCTCTAACCCTTGCAAATTGCGCGACGACAAATATACGTTTTTATTTGAGTTACCCAAGACGAACAATGACTTTTTATTTTCAATGTCCAACGCCTTTAAAATTTGTGTGAAATTTTTGGTCTTTGGCTCGTCAAAATTAAAGTCCTCTAAAACAACAAGGGCTTCATCATTAGCTTTAATACTAAATGCTGATTTACGCGCTAGACGTTTTAAATTTTTATTCAATTTAAAGCTGTAATTTCTTGGTCTTGGCCCAAACATACGGCCACCACCTTTAAACAATCCAGACTTAATACTTCCTGCTCTCGCAGTACCTGTGCCCTTCTGCTTTTTTATCTTACGTGTACTACCAGTAATCTCTGCACGCTCTTTTGCTTTGTGCGTACCTTGTCTTTGATTAGCCAAATACTGCTTTACATCTAAGTAAACGGCATGATTGTTTGGCTCTATTTCAAACACTTCTTTAGAAAGCTCAGCTTTTCTACCAGTGTCATTTCCTTTTATATCTAAAACTGCTACTTTCATTATTTCTCAATAATTACATAAGAGTTTTTATGACCCGGAACACAACCTTTTACTACGAGAAGGTTTTTCTCAGGTACTACTTTATAAACTCTTAAATTTTGAACTTTAACTGTTTCTCCGCCCATTCTTCCGGCCATCTTCATTCCTTTAAATACTCTTGCAGGATATGAAGCAGCACCGATAGAACCAGGAGCTCTAAGTCGGTTATGTTGACCGTGCGTAGCTTGACCAACACCACCAAAATTGTGGCGTTTAACTACACCTTGAAATCCTTTACCCTTAGAGGTACCAGATACATCAACAAATTCACCTTCTGTAAATTGTTCTACAGTGATGGTATCACCTAAATTGTACTCCTCACCAAAACCTTTGAATTCGACAACCTTGCGTTTTACAGAAGTACCTGCTTTTTTAGCATGCCCCATAGCAGCTTTGTTAGCACTCTTTTCTGTCGCGTCATCGAAACCAAGCTGAAGGGCTTCATAGCCATCTACTTCTTCGGTTCTGACTTGGGTAACGGTACATGGTCCAGCTTCGATTACTGTACAAGGAATATTCTTCCCATTTTCATCGAAAATGCTGGTCATACCGATTTTTTTTCCAATTAACCCAGACATATTATTTATTATTAATTATTAGTTTACTATTTAAAATTAAAGGCTGAAAATACACTTCAGCCTTTGAATTGTATTTTTCCACTTTTCCCGCGACCGCATCGGTGGGACATTTTTAGCCTATACTTAGACCTTAATTTCTACTTCTACACCACTTGGTAACTCTAACTTCATTAAAGCATCTATGGTTTTAGATGATGAAGAATAGATGTCTAATAATCTTTTGTAAGAGCTTAACTGAAATTGCTCTCTAGACTTTTTGTTAACATGAGGTGAACGTAATACTGTAAAAATCTTTTTATTGGTTGGTAACGGAATTGGACCTGTTACTACAGCACCAGTACTTTTTACAGTTTTTACAATCTTATCTGCAGACTTGTCTACTAAATTATGATCGTATGATTTAAGTTTTATTCTAATTTTTTGACTCATTTCCTTAAAATTTAAGCTTCAACTCCTTTAGCTGCTTTAATAACTTCTTCTGAAATATTTGAAGGAGTTTCTGCATAATGAGAGAATTCCATTGTTGATGTTGCTCTACCAGATGATAAGGTTCTCAATGAGGTTACATAACCAAACATCTCTGATAATGGCACTTCTGCCTTAATTACCTTAGATCCGGCTCTATCGCTCATATTGTTAACCTGTCCACGACGGCGGTTCAAGTCACCAACAATATCACCCATATAATCTTCTGGAGTAAGCACTTCTAGTTTCATTATTGGCTCCATGATTACCGCTTTGGCTGCCTTAGCCGCCGCTTTAAATCCTAGTTTTGCTGCCAATTCAAAAGATAATTGATCTGAATCCACGTCGTGATAAGAACCATCTGTTAAGGTTACTTTCATAGCGTCAATCTCATATCCTGCTAAAGGTCCATTCTGCATAGCCATCTTAAAGCCTTTCTCTACAGAAGGAATAAATTCTTTAGGAACATTACCGCCTTTAATGACTGAAACAAACTCTAAACCTTGTTTACCTTCTTCAGCGGGCTCTAATGTAAATACGATATCTGCGAATTTACCTCTACCACCAGACTGCTTTTTATAAACCTCTCTATGGTCTGCCGTTTGAGTCACTGCCTCTTTGTACTCCACCTGTGGTTGACCTTGATTGACTTCAACCTTAAACTCACGCTTTAAACGATCTACAATAATATCTAAGTGTAATTCACCCATTCCTGATATAATTGTCTGACCTGAGGCCTCGTCTGTTCTAGCTGTGAACGTTGGATCTTCTTCTGCCAATTTAGATAAAGCCATGCCTAGTTTATCTACATCTGCCTTTGACTTTGGCTCTACTGCTATACCAATTACTGGATCTGGAAAATCCATAGATTCTAAAATGATTGGCTTTTTCTCGTCTGATAAGGTATCACCAGTTTTAATATCTTTAAAACCTACCGCAGCACCAATATCACCCGCCTCAATAAAATCTATAGCATTTTGTTTATTAGAGTGCATTTGGTAAATACGAGAAATACGTTCTTTTTTACCTGAACGGTTATTAAGTACATACGATCCTGCATCTAATCTTCCTGAGTAAGCTCTAAAAAATGCCAATCGTCCAACAAATGGGTCGGTAGCAATTTTAAAGGCTAAAGCCGCAAAAGGATCAGTTACATCTGGCTTACGTACTTCTTCTTCACCTGTATCTGGATTTGTTCCTACGATATTATCTCTATCAATTGGAGATGGTAAGTAACGGCATACAGCATCTAATAAAAACTGAACACCTTTATTTTTAAAGGCAGATCCACAGATCATAGGAATGATAGCCATATCCATTACAGCAGCTCTTAGTGCAGCATGCACCTCATCTTCTGTAATAGAATCTTCATCTTCCATGAATTTCTCTAGAAGATTCTCGTCATAGGTAGCGACTTCCTCTATAAGAAGTGCACGATATTTACGCGCTTCTTCCTTTAAGTCTTCAGGAATATCAACAACATCGAAAGTTGCCCCTTGCGTCTCATCATGCCAAACAATGGCTCTGTTTTTTACTAAATCTATAATACCTTTAAAATCTGATTCATCACCAATGTTTAAAACGATTGGTACAGCATTAGATTTCAACATATCTTTAACCTGCTGACATACGGCCATAAAATTAGATCCCTGACGGTCCATCTTATTTACAAACCCTATTCGCGGTACTTTATAATTATCAGCTAATCTCCAATTGGTTTCAGATTGTGGCTCAACACCATCAACGGCGCTAAATAAAAACACCAAACCATCTAAAACACGTAAAGACCTGTTTACCTCAACAGTGAAGTCAACGTGGCCCGGAGTATCTATGATATTAAAATTATAATCTTTTGTTTCTGGTAATGGCTTCGCGTTTTCCATCGGAAATTTCCACGTACAAGTTGTCGCAGCAGAGGTAATTGTAATTCCTCGTTCTTGCTCTTGCTCCATCCAGTCCATAGTTGCAGCGCCATCGTGAACCTCACCAATTTTATGAGATACTCCTGTGTAATAAAGAATACGCTCAGTTGTGGTGGTTTTACCTGCATCGATGTGCGCAGCAATACCAATATTTCTTGTATATTTTAAATCTCTTTGTGCCATTTTAATTAAAATCTAAAGTGTGAGAATGCTTTATTTGCTTCTGCCATTCTATGTGTATCAACTCTTTTCTTTACCGCTGCACCTTCTTCTTTAGCCGCTGACAATACTTCGGCAGCTAATTTCTGAGCCATAGATTTTTCATTTCGCTTACGAGCAAAATTTATTAACCACTTCATAGCAGTAGAAACTTTACGGTCTGGACGAATTTGCATAGGGATTTGGAATGTAGCACCACCAACACGTCTACTGCGCACTTCTACGTGAGGCATAACGTTAGATAAAGCATCTTTCCAAATTTCTAAAGCTGTTTTTTCATCGTTGTTTTTCTTTTCCTCTACAATGTCTATTGCATCATAAAATACTTTAAACGCCACAGACTTTTTACCGTCCCACATCATCATATTAACGAATCTTGTTACTAACTGATCGTTAAATCGTGGATCTGGTAAAAGCGGTCTTTTTTTCGCTTGTCTTTTTCTCATGTCTTCTTCTTAAAGTTTAAATTACTTTTTAGGGCGTTTAGCACCGTATTTAGATCTACGCTGAGATCTTTCGGCTACACCAGCTGTATCTAACGCACCACGCACAACGTGATACCTTACACCTGGTAAATCTTTTACCCTTCCACCTCTAACCAATACTATCGAGTGCTCTTGTAAATTGTGTCCTTCTCCACCAATGTATGCATTAACCTCTTTACCGTTTGTTAAACGCACCCTTGCTACCTTACGCATTGCTGAGTTAGGTTTTTTAGGTGTCGTTGTATAAACACGAGTACATACACCACGTCTTTGCGGACACGAATCCAAAGCAGCCGATTTACTCTTCTTGGTTATTTTGGCTCTTCCTTTTCGTACTAATTGTGAAATTGTTGGCATATATTTCTATAAAATTTTTATAAACCCTCACTTTTGAGGGCTGCAAAGGTAGAAATATAAATTTATTATTCAAACAGTTCATGATTTATTTTGCAAAGAAATTGAAATTTAAATGGTAAGCATACATTTCCTTCTATTTTTACGTTTCAATTATCATCATACTCAACCGTTTTAATGCGTCACTGGATCTTACAAACTATCGTGCTTTTGACACTCTACGGAGTAAAAGGACAGAATTTAAATCTAAGCCTTGCTGTCACTGACTCCGCCAACGTCCAGGTATTAGATACGCTTTCTTATCAAAGCGTATTTAATAATTATAACAACTTAAAACATGAACTCAATAAGATTCAAAACACCTTAAATATCTATGGTTATTTTGAATCTAAATTACTGCACCTCAAAGCAGACAAATTAAATTATACCGCCACGTATTTTATTGGTAGGCAAACCCCTACAATCCGCATTTATTTAAATGAACAATTACAAAGAACTGTTGGTGCGCAAAATTACAATCTCAGTGAAAATTATATTGATGTAGCTTCTGCTTCATTAGAATCTTTTTTAAATAAGCTTAATACCAATGTTGCAGAACAAGGTGACCCGTTTTCTAAATTACAACTCAAAAATTTTAGACGGGTTAACCCAGAAACGCTTGCTGCTGATTTAAGTATAAGCCAAAATAACTTTAGGCAAATAGACAGTATTGTTGTAAAAGGTTATGAGAAATTTCCTAAGGCTTTTGTAAAACACTATCTCAAACTAAAAAAAGGACGTCGCTTTGGGCTTAAGGACATAAAACGCCAAGTTGATTTGATAAATAATTTACCCTTTGCCAATCAGATTAAAGAGCCGGAAGTCTTATTTACTAAAGATTCAACTACTTTATACTTATACCTAGAAAAACAAAACATAAATACTTTTGATGGTTTTTTAGGTTTTGGAACTAACGAAACCACTAATAAACTTGAGTTTGACGGTTACTTGGATCTTAGACTTATTAATAATCTCAACTTTGGTGAGACTTTAAATTTATATTATAAAAGCGATGAAATAGACCAGCAAACCTTCAGAGTCAACGCTCAATTACCTTATCTGTTAAAATCGCCTGTAGGATTAAATCTTGGGCTAAATATCTTCAGAAAAGATTCTACCTTTATTACGGTGAACCAAAAGTTACAACTTAATTATCAAATTAATGCACACCACAATGTGGCTTTAGGTATAGACGGTGTTACCTCTACATATTTAAGAGACGAGATTAATCCAGATTTTGAGGATTACCAAACCACTTTTTTTACTGCCAATTACAATTATATTTCAGTTCAAAGCGATCGGTTATTTCCTATAAACTTTTGGATTGATTTTAATGCTGCTTTAGGAAATAGGTCTTCGAACGAACAAAAGTTACAACAACAACGATTTAACCTAGAAACCTATAAAATTTTCAATTTAAATCAACGTAATAGTATTTTCGGGAGAATTACAGGTGGCTATCTCATATCAGACAACTACTTCGATAATGAATTATTCAGGCTTGGAGGTATCAATTCTATAAGAGGTTTTGAAGAAAATAGCCTAGTAGCCAATTTATATGGTGTTTTAAATACCGAATATCGCTACCGCTTATCTCCTAGCTTTTATGTTAATTCGGTTGTAGACGCCGCTTATTTAGAAAATAGCCTAACCGATACCACCTTAAAATTATTTGGATTTGGATTTGGATTCGGCTTAGTTACGAAAGCTGGACTGTTTAGATTAAATTACGCCAGTGGAAAAACAGAAAATCAACAATTTAGATTATCTGACTCTAAAGTCCATATAAGTTTAACCGCCACCTTTTAAGAAAAAGTATTTCTCGTTTGCAGGGCGAATTAGTATCTTGGCCAAAAATTTCTTTGAAGCGTTCCATGAAAAAAATTCTTTATACCATCGTGTTTTTGTATACTTCCTTTGCATTTGCACAAAACACGCTTGGCACAATAACAGTTACATCTGGTGTTTACGACGGTTATACGTTGTTTTCTTCTCACCAAAGTGCCTATCTCATTGATAATTGCGGACAGGTGATAAATTCTTGGACCAGTAACTATTTACCTGGAAACTCAGTGTATCTACTTCCAAATGGACATCTACTCAGAGCCGGACGACTCATACAAAGCAACAATCCTGTTGCTATCCCTGGCAGTGGCGGAATTATTGAACTTTTTGATTGGGATGGAAATCTTCTTTGGTCATGGATTGACAGTTCTGACGATTCGAGACAACATCATGATATCTTTCCTATGCCTAATGGTAATATCTTAATACTTTCGGCAACGGTGATCAACCAGGCCGATGCCATACAAGCTGGCAGAGACCCCAATTTGTTGGATGATGGCGAATTGTACAACGAGAGAATTTATGAGGTTGAGCCTATAGGTAGTAATGGTGGAAACATTGTTTGGGAATGGAATGTTACAGATCATATTATTCAAGATTTTGATGCTTCCAAAGATAATTTTGGAGTAGTGGCCAATAACCCTGGAAAAATAAACATCAACTATTTAAATGGTTGGCCGGCTGAAAACAATTGGTTACATATTAATTCTATTCAATACGATGAAGCGTTCGACCAAATTGTTATCAGCTCAAGACGGTTTAGCGAAATATGGGTCATTGATCATAATACAACCACTGCGGAAGCTACCGGACCTTTAGGAGATATACTTTACAGATGGGGTAATCCTGAAGCCTACAATCAAGGCACAGCCCTAGACCGAAAATTATTTGGGCAACACACCCCGTATTATATTCCTAGCGGCTTTCCCAACGAACGTAAAATCATGGTCTTTAATAACGGTATAGAACGTACACCGCTCTATTCTGAAGTTTTACTTATTGACCCACCAGTAGACTCTAACGGGAGTTACAGTTATACACCAGGAACTGCATTTGGTCCTGAAGTGACATCATTTCGCTACCCAGAAATAGCACCAACTGTAGATTCCAGTTTTTTCTCAGCAATTGTTAGCAGCGCCCAGCAATTGCCTAACGGAAACATTCTTATATGTGAGGGCCGTGAGGGCTTTTTCTTTGAAATTGACAGTGCCAACAATATAGTTTGGGAGTATGCCTCACCCGTAAGTAATGCTGACGGTACCATTTATGATCAAGGAGATCCTATTCCTGTTAATAATTTTGCCTTCAGAGCTGAAAAATACGCTAAAGACTACCCTGCATTTGCCGGAAGAGACCTATCTAACCCAGATCCACCAATAGAGAATAATCCAGATCTTTCAGATTGTCAAAACCTTCTCAATAGTTCTTCTTTTGAGATTACGGAGCTAAGATTGTATCCTAATCCAACAGAAGGTATGGTTTCTATTACATCAACTAAACCTGTTGATGCTATTGAGGTTTTTCAAATTAATGGCCAGAAAGTAAAAGAAGTTCGTCAGCAAAACCAAATTGACTTATCAGCATTACAATCGGGTATTTACTTTTTAAAGATTCATAGTGCTAAAGGAAAAGTTACTAGAAAAATATTAAAACATTAGTGCAACCCCTTGGGTATAATTTTAACACCGCAGAATAAACGATTATGAAAAAAGAGACTACCGTATTTGGTATAAGAGCCATTATTGAAGCCATAAAGTCAGAAGAGACTATAGATAAAGTTTTTATTCAAAAAGGATTAAGTGGTGATTTATTTTCTGAATTGGAGCAACTTATAAGAAAAGAAGGGATTAATTCTTCTTATGTACCTATTGAAAAACTCAACCGATTAACGCAAGGCAATCATCAAGGTGCTGTGGCAAAAATAGCTCCCATATCGTTCTATGGTCTGGAGGAACTCGTGGAAAAGGTTTTAGAAAAAAGTACATCACCATTATTTCTTCTTCTCGATCAGATCAGCGATGTGAGAAACTTCGGCGCCATTGTTAGAACAGCAGAATGTACTGGTGTAGATGGTATTATTATACAGAAAAAAGGTGGCGCTCCTGTAAATGGTGATACCATAAAAACCAGTGCTGGTGCTATTTTTAAGATTCCCATCTGTAAAGTAGATCATATAAAAGACGCTGTGTTTTATATGCAATCCTCAAATATTAATGTAGTTGCTGCCACTGAAAAAGCAAGAGATTTTTATTACGATATAGATTTAAAGCAACCATCTGCTATCATTATGGGTTCTGAAGGTAAAGGCATTAATCCCTCTGTCTTAAAATTAGTAAATGTACAGGCCAAGCTGCCTATTTTAGGTGAAATCGCCTCTTTAAATGTTTCTGTAGCCTGCGGGGCATTTTTATACGAAGCCGTGCGGCAGCGTCTTTAATCGTCGTTTTGTTTATAGATATAATTGATGCGCTTTTCTTCTAAGTCATTTTCAATTGGTGCTTTGTTTTCTGGTAGATCTTTAAAGTCAATAAAATTACCATCCTCATCAAACTGGCGCATGAATGGATCGTCCTCTTCTGTAAAATCCTCTGCTTCCCAGCGGTAGGTTTCTCGTTTGGGAATATGCTTTTTAAAGATAAGCGCAAATATAAATCCACTGATAAGCCCCGATAAATGACCTTCCCAAGACATGCCTTGCTTAATGGGAAAGACGTACCATATTAAACTACCGTATAAAAATACCACTACCAGGGATAAAGCAATAAGTCTAAAATGTTTCGCAAAAATTCCTTTAAAAAATATAAAACTCACCAAAACATAAATAAGACCACTAGCTCCTATATGATTTCCTTGATCTGCGATTAACCAGGTTAATGATCCAGATAGTAACACACCAAATCCTAAAACTTTCCATGCAATAGGTTTGTAGAAATAAAATAAGGCTAAACTTAATACAAAAAGAGGGATAGAATTATTATAAATATGTTGAATGTCGCCATGAAGAAAAGGGCTCGTGAACACACCCAACAAGCCTTTAATTTCTTGCGGATGTATACCGTAGTAACGAATACCACTATCTACTCTCACCTGATACCAAAAAACCAACCAAATGCTAAATAGTAACAATAGCGGAACAACGATTACGCTTAAACTAAATTTAAAGTGTGTTTGTGACATAAATTATGATAAACAAGCCATTCAAATTTAAGGCCAATTCTTAAAACCATGTAATTTTGTCATTGGTTATGTGGTATAAAATACCTTTATAACTATCAATTCGTAAATTTATGATATGAATACACCTTTAGCAGAGCGCTTACGACCAAAGACCTTAGAAGAATATATAAGCCAGCAACATCTTGTTGGCAAAGACGGCACCTTATCAATACAATTAAAAAGTGGAATGGTACCATCTATGATTTTTTGGGGCCCACCAGGCACTGGCAAAACCACTTTAGCTCATATTATTGCTGTTACTTCCGAGCGTCCTTTTTTTAAACTAAGTGCCATTAATTCTGGGGTAAAAGATATTAGAGCTGTTATTGATAAAGCCAAAAAAAGTGGTGGGTTATTTACAAGTAAAAATCCTATATTGTTTATAGATGAAATTCACAGGTTCAGCAAATCGCAACAAGATTCTTTATTAGAAGCTGTTGAAAAGGGCTGGATTACCTTAATCGGGGCAACTACCGAAAATCCGAGTTTCGAAGTAATTCCTGCATTGCTATCCCGATGCCAAGTGTATACCTTAAAGGCCTTCACAAAAAATGATTTAATTCTTATTCTAAAAAGGGCTATTACTACGGACGCTATTTTGAGTCGTAAACAAATTGATTTAAAAGAGACCGATGCGCTGTTGAGATACTCCGGTGGCGACGCTAGAAAATTACTAAACATCCTTGATTTGGTTGTGAACGCAAGCACGAGCGACGCCATAATAATCACAAACACATTAGTAGAAAGCCAAATTCAACAACAACCCGTAAGATACGATAAGACTGGTGAGCAACATTACGATATTATCTCGGCATTTATTAAATCCATTCGAGGAAGCGACCCCAATGCTGCAGTTTATTATTTAGCACGAATGATAGAAGGTGGCGAGGATGTAAAATTCATTGCCAGACGCCTGCTCATCCTAGCAAGTGAAGATATAGGCAATGCCAATCCTACAGCCTTAGTCATAGCCAATAATACGTTTCAGGCGGTAAGTGCAGTTGGTCATCCAGAATCACGTATTATTTTAAGCCAATGCGCCACTTACTTGGCCTCTTCGCCTAAAAGTAATGCTGCTTACTTAGCTATTAATAAAGCTCAGCAGTGTGTAAAACAAACTGGTGATCTTCCGGTGCCTTTACCTTTGCGAAACGCCCCTACAGAACTTATGAAAGAACTAGACTATGGTAAATCTTATAAATATGCGCATGACTACCCTAATAACTTTGCCGCACAGGAATTTTTACCCAACGCATTAAGTGCAACTACGTTTTATGTTCCCGGCAACAATCAAAGAGAAAATGCCCAACGGCAATTCCTTAAAACGCGCTGGAAGGATAAATATGGGTATTAAAAAAATTAGTAATTGACAATTAACGAGACCTCTTTATCTTTTAAAACATACCTATAATAAGGATTGAATGGCATTGAGATGGGTTATGCGCTGTATCGGGGTTTTGTTATGTCGTTGTTTGTAATCGAACAATAAGACCTCCATACCAACTCCTTGGGCTCCCTCAATATCTGCCTCTAAGCTATCACCAATCATAAGGCTTTCTTGAGGTTGAGCTTCAGCTTGTTCTAAGGCATAATTGAAAATGATAGGATTGGGTTTTTTTACCCCTACCATTTCTGAATCTGTTATGGTTTTAAAAAACTCCTTAATTTTAGATTTTTCAACTTTTTTTTGCTGTGCTTCCCCAAAGCCATTGGTGATAATATGAAGTTGATATTTATTCATTAAATATTGCAGGGTATCGTGGGCACCTTCAAAAAGGTGATTATAAGAAGTTAAATAGGTGATGTAATCTTCGGAGAGTTTATTAATTAAATCGTCATCTATTTTATATTTTACCAAATCAAAACTTTCTTTTAGCCTTCCATAACGCAGTTCTTTTTTACTCACGCGTTCTTCTCTGTAATATTTCCAATAATTTAGATTTATGGGCTCATAAACCTCAAGGAATTCATCTATATTTATCTTGATATCGTGAATACCAAAAATTTTTTTGAAGGTTAAGGCTGAATTTTTATCAAAATCCCAAAGGGTATGATCTAAATCGAAAAATATATGTTTTAAGTGGGTTTTCATTTTGCTGAATCTAATGTAAACTGAAATAAAGTTTTAAAGCCTTTCCATCTCTCAAAATCAGAAAAAGCATAATTGTGAAACACAGGTATAAAGGTACCATTCACATTTTTAATTTCGGTTATAATTTTGTTAAGGTGTTCTTGTTTATCCAATTCAGACTTGTGCTTAAGTAAGGCAAAATCCATAAAATGATACGGATGAATTTTAAGTGGGGTAACCATTTCAAAATCTAAATCATAAAACAAAAAAGGTGTACATGTCCCTGCTCTAAATCCCAGCGCATTAACGTAACCCATGGTGTAATCTTCTTTGATTTCAAGTTCGTTAAGATGTCTGTAAGAATCGGGCAAATTTAGTTTAGAAAATGAGTGCCTTACCGCATGGAAGCCCGAGTTTAATATAAGTTCTAAACGCTTTTTTTCCATTTTAAGTGTCTTTAAATCTTCTAAAGCAAAATAGGACGATTTTAATCCTACAGTACAGTAATCTGCCACAGATTTTATAAGAGACACAAACCCTTTTTTGTTGATACTTATATTTTTATCGTAAGTAGAATAATCCCCAACTAAGAAAAAGACTAAAAATTTAGTTGATGATGTTTTCTGGCAATTAATAATCCAGTCAAACGTATCATAAGGGTCTTTCTCAAACCCCAATAAAACTTTAAATCTTTGAAATGATTTTGAAAAGTTAAACCTACCAAGGTCTGACAAAGCACCACCAATAGTTCTTAAGAAGCCTTTGCGTTTGTAATAGTAAGCCATAGGGACGTCAATCACCGGTTTGATGTTGTAAGACCGTTCTGGAAATTTAAAATCTGGAAATTTCTCTTGAAGTACGTTGCGCAATTTATAGGCCCAGATATCTACTACCGGTTGATGCAAGAATCCATGTTGATGTGCCACACTCTCGGTTAACATAAATCTACCATATTCATCTCTTACATGAGGCAAGTATTCCTCATAACGGCTTAGTAAAAAAAACGAAGCTGCAAATATATCAAAGGGCAAGCTACTCCGCTCGCCAGTAGTAAAAAAACCTTTAGTATCGTTCCAGGACTTGACGTTGAGCTCTATATCAGACAGCCCTTGTTCAAATAAAAGACCGTGACTTTTTATAAATAATTCGTTGCTTAGAGGCTTAAGTGTGTAGGACATTTTTAAGCTTTTATGTGCTATAAAATCTTCTACTTTAGAGGTAAATCCTACTTCAACCCCTAAAATATGCGTACATATTTGTTTGAATACATAGGTTAATCGTGGTGTTATCTTATGAGTATAAACTAAAAGCATATCTACAAGAATCCTTCATCTGCAAAACTAAAGTAAGCATTCTGCGTTACAATTAAATGGTCTAGCACTTTTATATCTAAATGCTGAGCTGCTGTCTTAAGTTTATGTGTGATATTTTTATCTGCTGCGCTAGGTTTTAAAGTACCTGATGGATGATTATGGCTTAAAATAATAGCTGTTGCACCTTCTTCTAAAGCCATTTTTAAAACTATACGCACATCTACTAAAGTTCCCGTTATACCTCCCTTACTTATCTGAGTTTTCTTTAAAATTTTATTGGAATTGTTGAGATAAATAATCCAAAATTCTTCATGAGGTAATTCACCTATTATAGGATGCATAACGTCAAAAACCGATTGACTGGACTGAATCTTTATTTGGCGCGGATGATCTTCTAACCGTCTTCTTCTGCCCAGCTCCATCGCTGCTGCAATAGCAATGGCTTTGGCCTCACCAATACCTTTAAAATTCATGTATTGCTTAAGAGATAATTTTCCTAAAGCATTAAGATTATAATTAACGCTGGCCAATAACCGTTTGCTGAGGTCTACAGCAGATTCACTGCGAGAACCAGAACCTAAAATTATAGCCAACAACTCCGCATCACTTAATACCGCTTTACCTTTATCTCTTAATTTCTCTCTAGGACGATCATCTTGAGACCAATTTTTAATTGAAAAAGAATTACCTTTATTGGACATGATATAAAATTACATATAATTTTAAAATTGTTAAGTTTAGAAATAACTACGTTGAAATTAAATAGAATTCCTCGCGGTTGCGCAATGAAAGTAACATCATATTTTAGCTCATCATGAAGATAACAAACCATTTAGTAGTATTGTTTTTCCTTAAACTTAAATTTTAAACATTAACTGAAAAACTATTTAAATTGTACCCACCAAAAATACATCAAGACAACCGCAAAGACCATATTATTGAAGTCATTAAAACGTATCCTCTGGCCACCTTAATATCGGTAGATAACAACTTACCAATCATTACTCACCTACCTCTCATTTACGACAATGGCTTACTAATAGGTCATATAGATATTTACAATCCACAACTTAGCTTACTAAAAGATAATCAACCTGTAACAGTGATTTTCTCAGGCCCGCAATGCTATATATCTCCTAGTATTTACAGCACGACACAACTTCCTACCTGGAATTACATTAAAGTACATATAACGGGTAGCGCAAGGGTTGTGAAAGATAAGAAGGCTTTAAAATCGTCACTTATTACAATGACTGAATTATTGGAATCTCCCAATCCCAAATATGTCTTAAAACCTGATAATCCCAGAATGAAAAAAAATTTAGATTATATTGAAATGTTTGAAATTTCCATTACCAATTGGGAAGGCAAATTTAAACTCTCACAAGATAAAAAGCCAAAAGACATGAAGGCAGCTCGTGAAGAGTTAAGTAAAATACACCAGAAGGAAATCACACGATTTTTAGATAAAATATTTGAAGAAAGCTAAAACCAGCTTCATAAATGACAGTTTTGGTCTTTATTTAGTAATATTTTTCTTCCCTTGTCAATTATGGATTAAATTGAGCTTTGAGTCTTCTTTTTAGTAACTGTAGCAATCTCTTCACAAAAATCGAAGCTTACCATTTTTTCTGAAAATGAGGAAGCCTCTTATGCTCTCCTCAATGACAAAGAGTAACATCAAGAATCCTTCGTCAACATAGCTATTGACTATGTAATCTATCACTACTTTGATACCACAATTAGTTTTGCTGACTCCTCTATACCAACATTAGAAAAAAGACATCTTATGGTTGATGAAATTGGAGAAGTTTTGCAAGGAGTGACGCTACCTTTAATCAGGCCCTTATAACCGTTAACAATACTACTTTTATAGATTTAAAAGTAATTATTACCATATAAAATATTCTATGC
>Ga0207419_1000052_pt1 | contig 82859 bp, 75 predicted proteins | sample ElkSloMetagenome_4_FD_184723 | JGI IMG/M metagenome (GOLD analysis project Ga0207419, IMG submission 184723) | Hot spring microbial communities from Elkhorn Slough, Monterey Bay, USA - MD2A (version 2) | ecosystem: Environmental > Aquatic > Marine > Intertidal zone > Estuary: Microbial mat ...
ACTGTATTGCCGGTAATTGGTGTGCCGGTACAGTCGCGCAATTCAATTGATGGATGGGACTCCGTGTTGTCAATTTTACAAATGCCCGGAGGAGTACCTGTGGCCACGGTAGCCCTCGATGGGGCAAAAAATGCAGGAATATTAGCAGCACAGATTATTGCTACCTTTGATCAAGGCATAGCCGAAAACCTGAAGCAATATAAGCAAGAAATGAAGGATAAGGTGTTAAACTCTGCCCGGGAGGTAGAAAAAAATGGCTATCGGGGATCGGCCGTTGGTTTCAAAAAATAACCTAATAATATGGGGCAATTGTTTTACAACATTAGCATACATTTTTTATTAATTCTGGCGAGAGTCGCTTCATTGTTTAGTAAGAAAACAAGTATATTTTTCAAGGGTCGAAATAAATTATTCCAAAACCTTGAGCGTGCTTTTGCAAAAAACACATCTCCGGTGGCCTGGTTTCATTGCGCCTCTTTGGGGGAGTTTGAGCAAGGGCGGCCCGTAATTGAAGCATTTAGATCTACCTTTCCAGCATATAAAATTCTTCTCACTTTTTTTTCACCATCAGGTTATGAAATCCGAAAAAATTATGAACACGCCGATTACGTAGCCTATATTCCAGTTGATACTATAAGCAACGCCCGCCGATTTTTATCAATAGTAAATCCTGCTATCGTCTTTTTTATAAAATACGAATTTTGGGTAAATTTTATATCGGTTATCGATCAGCGTAATATTCCCTTGATCGGTTTTTCTATGATTTTTCGAAAGGGCACTATTTTTTTTAAAAAGTACGGTGGCTTCTTTCGTCAGGTACTTCATAAATTTGATCACTTGTTCGTGCAAGATGAAAATTCTTATAAGCTGCTGCAAGGTATTGGTGTAAAGCATGCCAGTGTTGGGGGTGACACGAGATTTGACAGAGTATATCAAATATGTAGCCAGCCAAAACAAATAGATGAGGCCGAAGCCATGTACAAAGAGCAAGCAGTAATGGTGCTAGGGAGTACCTGGCCCAGTGACATGGATGTACTGTACGATACAATCAATGATACAACCATTCCATTGCGATATATTATTGCTCCTCATAACATTAATCGTGGTGAACTAGATCACTTAGAACACAAGATTAAAAGAAAAACAGTTCGCTTTTCGGCAGCAAGCCTTACGCGAATGCATGAAATAGAGGTGCTAATTATTGACAATATTGGAATGCTTTCTTCCTTGTATCAATATGGAAGCATTGCTTATATAGGGGGAGCTTTTCGCAAAGCGCTACATAATACTTTGGAGGCTGCAACTTTTGGATTGCCTGTGCTTTTTGGCGATGATGAAACCAATCAAAAATTTAAAGAAGCCATTGCCTTGGTAAATCAAAATGGTGCCATAGCATTGCCTCACCAGGCCCCTCAGGTAAAAGAAGCTATTGTATCATTGATAGGAGACAAAGAGAAAATGAAAAAAATGGGAGCCAATGCAGCGACTTATGTGCAAAGTAATATAGGGGGATCACAAAAAGTAATTAATTTTAGTCAAAAAATTTTGCAAAGCAGTGAGTAGAGAAGGTCTAGTTATGCGCTCAACAGGTTCCTGGTACGAAGTGCTTTCGGAAAAGCAGGTTTATCAGTGCCGCGTAAGAGGTAAGTTGAAGTTGAAGGGCACGAAAGTTACAAATCCGGTAGCAGTAGGCGACAAGGTGCTTTTTCACCTGGAGGACGATCAACAAAACCAGGGCATTATTTTAGATATTTTGCCAAGAGAAAATTATATCATCAGAAAGTCGCCACATAAAACCAGCCATGGTCATATTTTAGCGGCCAATCTGGATCAGGCTATATGTATCATTACCATTATTTTTCCTAAAACTTCCATAGGGTTTATTGACAGGTTTTTGGTGGCAGCAGAGTCATTTCGAATCCCGGCCATGCTTGTTTTTAATAAAAAAGATTTGTACAAACCTCAACATTTGCAACAGTTTGAAGATCTACAAAAAATTTACGAGCCTTTAGGATATCCATGTCAATTAATTTCTGCCAAGGAAGAAAATGGTATGGATGAATTTAGGAAATCCTTACAATCGAAAAAAACCTTAATTAGTGGGCATTCCGGGGTAGGAAAATCTACAATTCTCAACAAACTATACCCCTCATTACAGCTAAGAACATCTGAAGTTTCTACGTTTGCTGATAAAGGCGTTCACACGACCACTTTTGCCGAAATGTTTCAGTTAGATAGTGACTCATTTGTAATAGATACACCAGGTATTAAAGAACTAGGCCTAATAGATATTGAACAAGAAGAAGTGAGCCATTTTTTTCCTGAAATGCGAGCATTATTAGGTGAGTGCAAATTTCATAACTGCCAGCACCTTCATGAGCCAGGCTGTGCAGTAATAGCCGCGGTAGATGCTAATGAAATTTCCGTAAGCCGCTACTATAGCTATTTGAGTATGATAGAAGATGAGGATAATAGAAGGTAAGGTTTTAATTTAGAACAACATTCGCTTATTCAGAATTATCAATACAATCAGAAAAATCCCAAATCTAATGGCATGAGCAAGCGGAATAGCTTCAATTGAATGCCATTGACTTAACAACAAAACAAGTCCAATATAAAATAGAGCAGACCCTGCTTGTAAAAGAATGAATAAAACGGTGCGAGCCTGAGCAACAATAATGAAAGTAAGTAAGTAGCTTATAATACTGAAAAAATCTCCTATCAATTGAAAGCGGAATAGATGAGCAGCTTCCTTAAAATCCTGATTAAAAAAAACCATGATAGCCATATCGCGAAATAAGTATAGCGCCAGCAACCCGATAACAGAAAAAGGAAGCACTATGGCCAACATTTCACGTAGATATTTGCGCAAATGATTTGAATTAAATATCAGTGATGAGATTTTGGGATAATAAACTGAACCTACAGTGGCGATAAAAATATCCATATAGGTGTTGGACAGTTTTACTACTGCTTGCCAAATGCCGGTGTAATGTAATCCAAAAGCTTCTATGGCATAATCGCGCACAAAAAAATCAACCAATTTGGTAAATAGCAAAACAGAAAATGCCATAAGTAGCAATCCACTCAATTGGCTTAGGGTTGATTTTGAAACAGTATTTTTATTTCTTTCGGTTATTTTTATTTTATAAGCAACAGATAATATCACTATAAAATTGGCCGCCTGTCCTATGGCATAAGCCAAAAGAAAAAAATCAAGGTATTGCTGCCGTGAACCATAAACTACTGCGGCAAGAAGCAGTACTGCACCTACTATATTAATTATGAGGTAAAACCGCAATTTTTTAAGGCTGTAAACAATCGCTGAAAAAAAAATGCAAATACCATATACTAGCACGGAAATGCCAAAAATGAGATAAAAACTAGTAGTGGATAGGTGTAGTGTGAAATGCTTTAAAAAGAAACTTTTGAATAAAAAAACAATTGCCAGCGATAGTATCTGCAAAAGAGTGCTGTAGAAAAATCCGGATAAAATTATTTTTCCTTTTTTATTACTTACAATTTTGTTGTTGTTGATTAATTTATTGACTCCACGATTTATTCCTTCTCGACTCAAATGAGTGATAATGCCAATTAAATTTTGAAAATGGGCTAACAAAGCAATTCCAGTGGTGCCAAATGCAAAAGCGGTTATTTTTAATATTGCCAGAGAAGAAATGGTTTTTAACGTGATTGTAGTGAGTATACTTTTCTGGCCTGAAGTTGCCTTCATTATGTTTAGCTATTTAATTAAGTAGTATTTCGTCATGATTTTGATCATGCTATAAATAACATAGCAGGTAGTATTGTTTAACTAATTTGTGCATATTTCCTACATGCAACTTAATGGCATAAAAAATTATTTCACCATTCACAGGTTTTAATTTGATAGTTTGCAGAATTCTATTTTATATTTATGATATAATTCGGATTTCTAGCATCATTTTTAAAATATATTAAATTTGCATTTGCAAAATCGAGCAGGAGATTTTATACATTGAAGACTTCCAGAAGAAATATTCTCAGTATTAGCATTGTGCTAAGTTTAATAAGCTGGTTAACGCTTACTATTGCTGATCTGATCATTCTTTTCGGCCATCTTAACAATCAGGTTTCGGGTATTGATCCGGTTGTCCCCAGGATCATGCTGATCTGTATGCTGGTTTTCATCTTTATCACTTTTAAGTTTCTATTGCGAGAAACCGCAAGTATCAATATCCTGGATTTGCTATGGCGGGTGTTTGTAACCGGATTGATCACCACTATTGCTTCGCTGCTTATTCGCTTATTCTTATATATTCTGGCAGGTAGCCAACTGGTGCAAAATCCACTACTAATCAATTTATTCTATCATATAAATATTGGTTTAATTGCTATTTTTCTTATCTCCACATTCGTAGTATGGAAAAAACTAATACTTTATCAAAAATCAAAAACGCTTATTAAATCCTGGCGTATATTTCTTTATTCATTATTTTTCAGCTTGTTTTTTTCGTTTCTCGGTTATGATATCTTCGAGCTGCCATTTAATATCGTGTTAGGTATTTTGCTGATTGAGGGTATTGTTTTATCAGCCAATCTAAAATGGGTGGCCTACCTTAATTTTAAGCAGAAATGGAAAAGCATTCTTCTTGTTATTTTGGTTATTTTATATTTATGGTATTTCATCGTAAATCTTTTTGAATTCCCCTTACCCGTAAATGTTGATATCAATTTAATCAATAATGTATCGGTACTTGCCTTGTTCATATTCATTTTTATTTATGCAGTATTTTCGCTGTTGGTTATACTTTTTAACTTGCCTACCTCTTCAGTATTTGAACAGAAACTTGAAGAGGTGCTTAATTTTCAGCGGTTAAGCCAATCTTCTCAAAACAGTCATAATGAAGAACAGGTCTATGATATTTTATTGGATAGTTCAGTAAGTGCCGTGATGGCCAACGCGGCCTGGATTGAAATAATAGCGGATAAGCATGAAGAAAAACGTTTGCTCAAGTATAAAATTGACGAACAGGAGATACTTGAAATTAATAATAAAATTGATGCGCGCAAGATAAAGAAACTCATGGAATCGGATCCTAACAAAAATCTTAGCGGTTCCAGGTTTAACGCTACTATCCAGGATTCGTATTACAAATCTGTATTGGCTTATCCCATTTACGTGCAAAATAAGCAAATAGGATCTTTGGTATTGCTCAAAGATGTGGCCGATGGATTTAATCGAGAGATGATGGAAATTATTCGCACTTTCGTTAGTCAAGCCAGTATTTCAATAGAAAACTTTAGGCTACTGAGCCAGGCCATAGCCAATGAGCGTTACAAAGAAGAGTTGAAAATTGCCAAGCGAGTGCAAAGGGCTTTACTCCCCGACGAGCTACATAAGCATAGCGATTTTCATTTGGCCGCTTTTAGCAAAGCAGCTGATGAAGTTGGGGGCGACTATTACGATACCTTTAAAATATCTGAAGATAGCTTCGCGATTATCATTGGCGATGTATCCGGAAAAGGGACTTCGGCAGCTTTTCACATGTCGCAAATGAAAGGAATATTCCACAGTTTGGTGCAATTGAATTTATCGGCCAAAGATTTTTTAATTCATGCCAATAGTGCCCTCAGCCGATGTCTTGAAAAAAGTTCTTTTATTACTGTTAGCTATTTTATTATAGACACAAAAGAAAATACAGTAGAATTTGCTCGTGCAGGACATTGCCCTACGCTTTATTACTCGGCTACTGAAAAGGAAGTGGTTTATGTAAAATCAAGAGGATTGGGATTAGGTATATTGCGAAATGATAGTTTTAAACAATACATCGAGATTTCTTCTTTAAAATATAAGCCAGGCGATATTATAATACTATACACTGATGGCATTATAGAGGCAAAAAATAAGAATAAGGAGTTTTTCGGGTATAGCAGATTACAAAATTTTGTAAGCTTCAATGCACACAAGTCGCCTGAAGTATTACAAGAAGATTTGTTGAAGGAATTATATACTTTTTGTGACAAAGAACCGCCCGATGATGATTTTACTACTTTTATTATAAAGTTCAATTAGTCAAAAGCTAAAACCAATTGCTAATATAATCGTATTAAAGATATGATCCAAATTGATCAAAATATTGACAATAATGTATATAAGCTCGAAGTAGGTGGCGAAATAGATGCAAGTTCATCTATTTACCTCGATAACGCTATCACTGAAGCGATAGAAAGCGGTCATCACAAAATTTTGGTTGACTGCAGTCAACTTGTCTATATTTCCTCTGCAGGTTTAGGAGTGTTTATGTCATACATTGAAGAGTTAAACAACAAGAACATTTTAATGGTTATATACGGCTTGAATCAAAAAGTATACAATGTATTTCAAATACTGGGTCTTGACCAGCTATTGAAAATTGTATCGTCAGAGGAAGAAGCAAAAACGTTGGTAGATGCAGTATAGTTTTGAGGCAACATGTAGTAAAGATCAACTAAGGGCGATTCGCCATTTTGTAAGAGACAAACTAAAACAACACGGAATAGCTGATTTAGAAGTTAATTCCATGGTGTTAGCTGTAGAAGAAGTTTGTGCTAATCTTATAATCCACTCCCATAATTGTAATTCAACTGATTTACTTAAAATTCAAGTAAATATTGAGCCTGATAAAGGTGTAACTTTTCAGATAATGGATAAGGGATTGGGGTTTGATATAAATGGCTATAAGGAGCCTAGCTTACAAGAAATCATTAAAACAAAGAAAAAAGGTGGCCTTGGTCTTATGCTTGTGAGGCGTATTATGGATGATATTGAATATAAGCAAGATACCCCACATAACATCTACAAGCTCTTCAAAAGGTGCAACCCTTAATGGCATTTTTATAATCTTACCAATTTCTATCCCCGGGATTTCGAATATTTCTCATCCTTTTTTTTCTTAATATTGCAATAAATTTGTAATTCATCACTTAAAGATAATGGATCATTATCGACTTTATCAAAATGAAAAAATTTATAATTTTACTCTTACTTATCCCTTCCGTGTATGCTTGCAAAACTATTCAACCTGCTAGCAAGCAGACGTTATTCACCATCGAGGGCCAACCGGTAAGTAATGAAGAGTTTCTTTTTGTGTACCAAAAAAACAACTTTAATGACACTTTACCGCCAAAGCAGTCGGTGGATCATTATTTAGCGCTATTTATAAATTTTAAATTAAAGGTAGCTGAAGCCCGATCACAAGGAATACACAACACCCAGCAGTTTATACAAGAGTTTAATACTTACAAAGAGCAACTGATGCAACCCTATTTGCAGGAAAAGAATGTAACCGAGCAATTAGTAAATGAAGCATATGAAAGATTGCAACAAGAAGTTAATGCCTCACACATCCTTATTAAACTGCCTTCACCTGCTATGCCCGAAGATACGCTTAGGGTTTATCGGCAATTGGAGGAAATAAGGCAACGCATATTACAAGGTGAAGATTTCGGTGAGATGGCTCGTAAATATAGCGATGATCCTTCCGCGGCCAGTAATAATGGAAACCTGGGTTATTTTTCAGCTTTACAAATGATATATCCTTTTGAGGATCAGGCTTATCAAACATCCGTGGGAAATTTAAGTAAACCATTTCGCACGCAATATGGATACCACGTATTAAAAGTAAATGATAAAAGACCTGCACAGGGTGAAATTAAAGTATCACATTTAATGGTAAGAGCAACGGCAGGTATTTCAGAAGAAGATAGTATCAATGCCGTGCAAAAAATTAATCAAATTCATCAGCAATTAAAATCGGGAGGTGACTGGAGTACCTTGGTTCAGCAATATTCTGATGACTTAAATACCAAGAATAGCGGAGGTGCCTTACCTTGGTTATCCACTGGAAATGTACATCCTGACTTTGCCAATGCGGCTTTTGCTTTGCCAAACCCCGGGGCTGTTTCGGAGCCTATAAAAACACCTTATGGATGGCATATTATTCGTCTTGAAGATAAAAAGGAATTGCAACCATTAAGTGAAATGGAGGCTAAATTACGGGCAAAGATAGAAAAAGACAGCCGCTCGCAACTAGGCAGAGAATATCTTGTAAATCGACTAAAAAGAGAAAATCAATTTGAAGATAAGGGAAACTTAAATTTAATACAACCAGATAGCGCCCTGGTAAAAGGAGATTGGCAGCCGTCAATAGACAGCTTACAATTGATTGATTTATTTTCTATAAACAAGGAAACCTATACTCAAAATGATTTCTATGATTTCATTTTGCACAATCAAAAACCGCAACAAAACATTACCGCCAACTATTATTTACAATTGCTTTATGATCAGTTTATAGTTGAAAAACTGATTGCTTATGAAAAGGCTCATTTAACAGAAAAGTATCCGGAATACCGCATGCTTTTAAAGGAGTATGAAGAAGGTATATTGCTGTTTCAACTTATGGACGAAGAGATTTGGACGAAAGCCTCAACAGATTCTACCGGATTAAAGGAATATTTTAATGCTAATAAAAGTGATTACCAGTGGAATGAAAGAGCTGATGTAACGATTCTCAAGGCTACTGATAAAGAAACGCTGGAGAAAGCATTATCAAAAGTTGATAATCAATATTATGAAATTCCGAATCAGTCTTATGATATTGATGAAAACACTAATCTTGAATTGTTACTCAATAAAATTTCCAACGAGGTTAAAAATTTTCCAGAGAGGCATGTATTTATTTACAGTAGTGAAGATGCCTATCGCAAAATATCTTCCTATTTTCTGGAAAGGTCAGTGCCAGCCGGTCGATTACATTTTGAGTCAAGCGAATCACCGAAAATTGATATCAAAAGTAAATCAAAAAAAGCCTTATCTTTGCAGCTGCCAAATTTAGTGGTTGAGGAAGGGCAGTTTGAAAAAGATGCTTTACCTGTGTTGAATGAAATAGCTTGGATGCCTGGCATAGAGCAACTAACTATTGATGGTTATTTTTATCATATTGAGGTGAAAAAGATACTAAAACCAGCACCTAAACAGTTAAATGAAATTAAAGGTAAAGTAATATCAGATTATCAGGATTATCTTGAGAAGAATTGGGTAGCAGAGCTAAAGCAAAAATATTCGGTTGTAGTAAATGAAAATGCAAGAAAGCAAATATATAAACTGGTGGAAAAATAGTATAGTGATTGTCTTGATCCTGCTACTAAGTGCATCATGTGAACTTATACAAGTAAAGCAAGAGTCATCTTCGGAGCAAAACAACGAGCCGGTGGCTAGAGTAAAAGATAAATATTTGTATACATCAGATATAACTGGTATAGTACCCAAAGAAGTAAATCCGGTAGATAGTAGCAACACAGTTAAAAGATACATTCAAAATTGGATAAAGAAGCAGTTGATGATTTCCGAAGCAGAATCTAATATTGAATATGACCAAGCTGAAATACAGCGGAAAATGCTGGATTACCGCTATGCGCTACTTGTTTATGAATATGAAAAACTATTTATAAATCGCAATTTACAAACTGAAGTTAGCCAAAATGAATTACTAGAATATTATGCAGAAAACAAAGATAAGTTTTTGCTTAAGCAAAGTATATTGAGAGCCATATTCTTGCAGTTGCCAATTGATTCGCCTAAAAAGAATGATATTAAAAGATTGATGTCTTTGAAAACATCTAAAGCAAAAACTCAATTACGTTCTCATAGTCTTCGATTTGCAACCAAATCACATCTTGAAGATACAATTTGGCTTAAATTTGACGAAGTTTTTCAAAATACGCCATTTCATGATACGGCTAACAGGGTACAATTTTTGCAAAGTAATAGAAATAGAATAATTGAAACAACTGATGATAATTTTGTGTATTTAATTCGTATAGATGATTATAAAATACATGACGAAGTTTCTCCGCTTGAGTACGTGAAAGATGATATAAAAAATATTATCATAAATAAACGAAAGACGGAATTGGCTGAAAAGTTGGAACAAGAAGTTTATAATGCAGCAGTTGGTAATAAAAGTTTTGAAATTTATGTGGATGAATAGATATATAAAAATAATAATTTTCTTTTTGTTATTGGCTGGTACGGCACAAGCTCAGAAAAACGGTCAGGTAGTAGATGAAATTATTGCTAAAGTTGATAATTTTATAATTTTAAAATCAGACCTGGAAAAAGCCTACGGTGATTACATGAGCAGAAACCAGCAGCAATTTGCAACAGAAACTGCTAAATGTTCTGTACTGGAGCAATTGGTTATTCAAAAATTGATGGTGGCTAAAGCCGAAATAGATTCGATAGTGGTGGCCGATGCAGAAGTGAATGCCAACCTTGACCGTAGAATGGAGATGATGATAGCTCAGGTTGGGTCGCAAGAAGAAATAGAAAAATTTTATAATAAATCTCTCGATCAGATAAAGGAAGAGCTTAAAGAAGATTTGCGCGAGCAAATGCTGGTGGAAAGAATGCGTAAAGAAATAACAAAAGACGTATCTGTAACACCTGCAGAAGTTAAAAAATTTTTTAAAGCTATTCCTCAGGATAGTTTGCCGTTCTTTGCTACAGAAGTTGCCATAGCTCAAATAGTAAAGCAGCCGGAAGTGGGACAACCTCAAAAACTACTGGCGCGACAAAAATTAATGGACATAAGAAGGCAGATAATGCAGGGCTTAGAGCTAACCAAAACTTATGTAGACTATGAGTTGAGCCTGGAAGATAACAATCATTTGGTAATCAAAGGTCCTGCCGGTACTTTTAAAGGCGGTTGGGATATCAGTGATAATTTTAATTTTGTTACCATGCAGATACAATCGGAGGTACCCGCCATGACCAGACTTAATGGTGATTGGATTGTAACTGTGAAAGATAATAATCATATTCAATTATTGAATAAAGACTTAGAGAATCAGACTAATTTTACTTTTACACCAATCGATAATCAAGAAATTGAAAGAATTAGTAAACTTTCTCTAATGCGTGATTGGAAAATCACGGAAGCTTATTCCACCGGAACCAGCTTTGCAATCATGGCCAAAGAGTATTCTGATGATCCGGGGTCGGGGTCTCGCGGGGGTAATCTAGGCTTTCATAAAAGAGGAGAACTAGTACCACCTTATGAAGCTACTGCACTTAGGCTGAAACCAGGAGAAATTTCAATGCCTGTAGAATCTGATTTTGGCTATCACCTGATTCAATTGATTGAAAGAAGAGGAAACCAATATGATTCTCGTCATATCCTTATCAAGACTACTTCATCAGAAAGAGATATTGAAACAACGGAAATTTATCTTGATAGTATACGTAGTTTGATTGTAAACGACAGCATTTCATTTGAAAAAGCTGCCAAAGAGTATTCTGATGATAAACAAACTGCCGGAAGTGGAGGATACCTTTTAGATGAATCTGGAGCGGCTCGTGTGCCTGTAGACCAGTTAGATCCTGCGATGTACTTCACAGTTGATACCATGCAAGTAGGCGAAATCTCAAAACCTATGCGATATAAGCTGCCTGATGGATCTGAAGCAGTAAAAATTGTGTATTATAGATCAAAGACACCGCCACACCAGGCGAGTATAATAGAGGACTATCAAAAAATTCAAATAGCCTCATTAAGAGAAAAGAAAGTGCGAATCACCAACGAATGGTTTGAACAAGCACAATCGGATGTATTTATTTTTATTGACGAAGACTACCGACATTGCGATATATTAGATGATACGGGTACAGCTATGAGAAGATAGCTTTTACATTACATATAACTTTTAAGACATAATATAATGCAGGAATTAAAAACGGAAGTAGAAGCTGCAGATAAGCTTTTTGAATCTTATAAAACCTTAAAGGCCGAAATAGGAAAAGTAGTGATAGGCCAGGAAGAAGTAGTAAAGTTTTTGCTGATTTCCATTTTCTGTCAAGGTCATAGTTTGCTGGTAGGTGTACCTGGATTGGCTAAAACATTGCTAATAAAAACATTGTCAGAAGCATTGAACCTAAACTTTAATAGAATTCAGTTTACGCCCGACCTGATGCCATCCGATATATTGGGTTCAGAAACTTTAGATAAGGAACGAAATTTTAAATTTATAAAAGGACCCATATTTGCCAACATCATATTGGCAGATGAAATAAACCGAACACCACCCAAAACACAGGCAGCCTTGCTGGAGTCAATGCAGGAATACACAATTACTATTTCTGGTGAGCATTTCAAGCTAGATAGACCATTTTTTGTATTGGCAACCCAAAACCCAATTGAACAAGAAGGTACTTATCCACTTCCGGAGGCCCAGCTTGACAGGTTTATGTTCAACATTATGCTAGACTATCCATCATATCAGCACGAGGTAGAAATAGTAAAAAGCACCACAGCTACCATGGTAAATAAAGTTGATAAAATACTTTCGAAAGAGGAAATAATATTTTTTCAGGAATTAATAAGAAAAGTACCGGTGGCTGATAACGTGGTAGAATACGCGGTAAAACTGGTTCATAAAACCAGGCCAGGCACTCAATTAGCTGCTGAGATAGCTAACAACTTTTTGGAATGGGGGGCTGGCCCCAGGGCATCACAATACCTTATTATCGCGGCTAAATGCCACGCGTTGCTAAATGGGAAATATTCTCCCGACATAGATGATATTCAATCAGTAGCTAAACCTACGCTTCGTCACCGCTTGCTGCGCAACTTTAAAGCAGAAGCAGAAGGCACTACTGTTGATGATATTATACAAAAATTATTGTAGCTCCTCCATCTCTTACCCTCTGGTAAAGTAGTTTATTCTTTAAAAGTCACCATGAGCCAAATAACAATCTGGCAATACGTCTGTTGATTGATTAAAGTATTTTTTTATTTTTAAAACTATATTATCATGAAAAACTTATTTTTATTTGTCACCGTATCATTTTTCTTTTTAGGTGCCTGTGATGTGGACAAAACCGAAAGTGGAGAATCTCCTGAATTAGATGTGGATGTGGAAGCTGACCCAGGAGAAATGCCTGAATATGATGTGGACTGGGCCAATGTAGATGTGAAAACCAGAACTAAAACAGTAACAGTGCCCAAAGTGGTAATTGTAGAAGAAGAGCAGCAGGTAGAGGTGCCTTATGTAGATATAAGCATGCCTGATAAAGAAACCGTAGAGCGTACTATTGTAGTTGAAGCTCAGGTTGCCAATGAAATGCATGATCTTAGTATTACTGAAGTGTATGCAAAAGATGATGAATTGATAGTATTAGCTACCTTGACATCTACCGGAGAGAGTTTAGAAGATAGAACTGTGAGAGTATCAGATCAACTGATTCTTAATGTGCCAGAAGATTTGGATATTGAAAAATATATCATGGGTAGCCAACCAACCGGAGAATTTAACAATCAATATACCTATATAGGCAGTAAAAGCGACCTTGAAGAGGATTTGAAAGAATCTCAACAAATATATAGCTTATAAAAATACACAAAGTTCCTTCGGGAACTTTTTTATTTTGCTTTTGTCAGGTGTAGGCTTATATCATCTAATAAGGTTAAGTGAGCCTGATCAGCATCGATATCTTTTACCTGATAGGCAAAATAAAAATTATCATTAGGCACTTGTAGTAATAAAGTGTCACCCTCTAACTGCCATGCCATTTCATTTTTACTGGTATCTGACATAAAGTAGCAGCCGTTGTATCCATAAGCTTGTACAGCAACAGTTCCATTTTCAGTAAAATGTAACTCGCCCTTCATAGAATGAATACTTTCATTAATTTTTGTTTGCCATTCCGCTTCCCATTGACCAACTAATATATTAAGCTTTTCAGCTTTTTGATCTGTTTTTTGCTGGCATGCTTGCAATACAATAATAAAACCAATGAGTGAAAATATGACATTTTCCTTTTTGATGGGATTCTTGCTATAATTCATATAACTGTTTTAGTAATCAAATTCAAAACGTTAAAATACAATTAATCATTGTTTGCCATTGTATAAATTATTGAAGCAAATTTTCATTTTGGGATTAACTAATTAAGAATCAGGTGATTTATTCAAATAAAAATAATAGACTTATTTGGCTGGCTTTCTTGCCCATACTATGCGTGGTTTTTCAGATATATCTGTCACAATAGTTACCTCTTGATAGTTTTGCTGTTTTAAAAGTAAAGCTACATCAGTTGCAAATACATTATTCACTTCAAAATAAATGTGCCCACCTGGATTTAAATATAAATTGGCCTGGTTTACGATATGTCGATAAAAGAGCAATGGTTTTGCATCAGGTACAAATAATGCTTTTTTTGGTTCATGCTCCAGCACATTAGGCTGCATATCTTTTTTCTCACTTTCACAAATATAGGGAGGGTTGCTTACAATTACATCATAAGCATTTTCAGGTAAATTTTGATTCAGTATATCTAGCTGCAACCAGGTTACCGGCACTTGATTTATACCAGCATTTTCTCTGGCTACTTGTAAAGCATCAGCATCTATATCAACACCAATTACATTACTTTGGGGTAGCAAGCTGGCCAACGCCAAAGCAATACAACCACTACCTGTACCAACATCCAAAATTTTCAGGGATTTTTCCTCTTTATGTTTATCAATAATCAACCCAATTAGTTCTTCTGTTTCAGGACGCGGAATAAGTACATTTGAGTTTAGTTTTAGTTTTAGATGAAAGAAAGTCACTTCTCCGAATATATATTGTATCGGTTCATAGTTATGCAAGCGCTCTAATATTTTTTCTACCTGGTTCATCTGATCATTTTGCTGGCCTAGTTGCTTTTCAGCCAAAATACCATTCCAGTCAATATGGTAAATATGTTCGATAATCCAGCGTGACATTGCATCTGCTTCGCCAGCCTCATATCTTTCTAGTAAAACCTCTTTGATGTATTGATAAACATTGCGGGCATTATTCATACGTAAGCTCCAATAATTTGGGATAAGAGAATAAACATTTACTTTTGCGAAAATGCAAATATATTGGTACAGCAACAAATATACATGCAACGAGCACTACAATTAGCCAGGTTAGGGCTAGGAGTAGTATCACCTAATCCTATGGTAGGTTGCCTGGTAGTACACCAAGGTAAAATCATAGGTGAAGGCTATCATAAAAAATATGGAGGGGCTCATGCTGAGGTAGAAGCCATCAATCAGGTTGAAGATAAAGATTTGCTTAAAAAGAGCACGGTTTATGTTACGTTAGAACCGTGTTCTCATCAAGGTAAAACGCCCCCTTGTGCACCCATGCTGGCAAATTATCAGATTCCGCAAGTAGTTATTGCAAGTATTGATGTCAATCCCCTGGTTAGCGGAAATGGTGTAATGATGCTGCAGCAATCTGGTGTGGTAGTTAAATCGGGCTTGTTAAAAAAAGAAGCTGACCAGCTCAACAAGCGATTTAATACCTACTTTACACTTAAGCGACCCTATATTACACTAAAATGGGCTCAAACAGCCGATGGGTTTATTGCACGGGAAAACTTCGACTCTAAGTGGATCAGCAATGAGTTTTCAAGAATGTTGGTGCATAAATGGCGCACGGAAGAAGATGCTATAATGGTAGGCACGAATACGGTTCAATATGACAACCCACAACTAAATGTAAGAAACTGGGAAGGAAGAAACCCGGTGCGAGTGATCATCGACCGAAATTTACGGTTGTCATCACAATTAAATATCTATGACCAAAGTATTCCTACGCTAATTTATAACTGTCATAAAAACGATCGACTACAGCATTTGCAGTTGATTAAATTGGAGGAAGCACATTTTTTTAAAAATTTATTTACAGATTTGCACCAGCGTAAAATTCAATCCGTATTGATAGAAGGTGGGGCAGCAACAATAAAACAATGCATTGAACTTAACTTTTGGGACGAGGCGCGTGTATTTACAGGGAAGCAGATTTTTAATACTGGAATAAAAGCGCCTTACCTGCAAAACTTCCAATTACTTGATCTGGAAATGTTATTTGATGATCAATTAAGTATTTATAAAAATAAAGATAATATTTATATCTAATGACTGAAGAAATAAACTTAGTTGGAACAAATGATAAAGAAGCTAATTATAAATCATTGATGCCTCAAATAAAAGCATTAATAGGCGCAGAAAAAGATTTAATTGCAAACTTGTCAAATGTAACAGCTGCTTTGAAGCAAGCATTCAATTTTTTTTGGGTAGGTTTTTATTTAGTTAAAAATAATGAACTGGTACTCGGACCTTTTCAGGGAACCATCGCCTGTACAAGGATAAAATATGGTAAAGGAGTATGTGGCACAGCAATGGCACAAAAAATTACCCAATTGGTTCCTGATGTAGAAAAATTTCCCGGTCATATTGCCTGTAGTGCAGATTCGAAATCGGAAATTGTACTTCCCGTGGTAGTAGATGGAAAGGTGACAATGGTATTGGATATTGATAGTGATAAGTTGGCCGGCTTTGACCAAGTGGATCAACAATATTTAGAAGAATTGACAAATTTTATAGCGGAGAATTATAAACAATGGAATTAAAACTTAACTCTGAATACGGTACATTAAAGGCTGTAATGATGCACAGACCTGGAATTGAAATTGATAGATTAACTCCACACAATAAAGCTACATACCTTTTTGAAGATGTACCTTACCTGGAGGTGATGCAAGATGAACATGATGAGTTTCGACTACTGATAACGGAGGCTACCGGAGCAAAAATTTTCAGGCTTCATGAGTTGCTCACCGATATTTTGATAGATGAAAGGTTGATGCAAGAGGCAGTAAAAAAATCGCTGGAACTCACCAAACTAAGTCATATTACAGATGAAGTTTGTTATAGACTTTCGCCAGCTGAATGTGGCGGAGCTTTAATTGAGGGGATTCAAGTAGGTGAGGTGCAAAATAAATTTCCTTCCGGGTTTTTTAAAGATATGACAGATCTGGATTATGTAATGTATCCTAATCCAAATTTTTATTTCATGCGCGATCCGGCAGCGATTGTTCACAATGGTGTGATAAATTGCCAAATGAAGTTTCCCGGTAGACAAGGCGAAACACATTCGGTACAAATGATTTTTGAACACCACCCATTATTTAAAAACAATTATAAAAAACTGTATCCAGGTAATAGTGATGAAAATAATATTCCAACTATAGAAGGAGGGGATATCATTGTACTATCTAAAAAATCTTTGGCGATAGGCTACAGCGAACGTACCGATATAGCAGCCATAGAAGCCGTGGCAAAACAAGTGCTAAAAGATGAAAATGTGGAGAGGGTATATCAGGTTCATTTGCCCAAGTTGCGTAATTGCATGCACCTCGATACGGTTTTTACTATCATAGATGAAAACCTGATAATTACCTATCCCGGTGCAATGGAAACCAAAATGACGACTACTATTTACCGTAAAGGCGGTGAAGATGCCGATGGTAATATAAAGCTGGATAAAGAAGAGGTGAAAGATTCATTTTTGAGTGTACTAAAGCAAGAAATACCTTACCTGGAAGTAATTGAGACGGCAGGAGGTCACCCATTATATTCTGCACGAGAGCAATGGTATGATGGAGCCAATGTATTTGCTATTAGCCCACGTAGAGTGATCTCTTATGATCGAAACAAATATACCAACAGGCTGCTTAAAGAAGCAGGGGTAGAGGTATTAGAAATTCGCTCTTCCGAACTTTCCCGCGGACTAGGCGGACCTCGCTGTATGACAATGCCCCTGGAAAGAGTATCTTATATCTAGTTACATAATTGCCATGTTCAATTTATTTAAGAAAAAAGAGAAAAAGCAAAAACCTAAGCCTAAACTAGAGGATATTAATCACCAGCCATTGCAAGTGGGCGATAAAGTAGAATCGTTGCGCTACAATATGGGAATGTGTAAAATTCAAATAGATGAAAATGATCAGCTAATTTATTTTTCATTGGAAAGTGGTGAAAAAGTAAGCTGGCTTAAAATGATTGACGCTGCCACCGAATGTCAAAAAGTAAAGAAAATAGAAGCAAATCTTTGAAGCGGCGCTTCAAGGGAAGAGTAAGAAAAATTGGTATGCCGCCAGGTACTGTACTGCATCATGAAGATGAAGCTAGTCTGGAGCCGGTAAAAATATCAATTATCCATTACAATGAAAATGGCTTAGAAGAGAAGTCGACAACTGAATTTTCACCCGATATTTTTGCCAAAGAGGAAACTCAAAAAAGTTGGATCGATGTTGTTGGTATTCATAATTCCAATAAAATTGAAAAGATAAGCCGGCATTTCAACTTGCATCCCCTCACGATTGAAGACATACTCAACAATGAGCAAAGACCAAAGATTGAGGATAATCCTGATTATATTTATATAGTGGTGCATATGATTCGATACAATCAGGATAAGCTTAAAGTAGATGTAGAGCAGGTAAGCTTAATATTGGGCCATGATTACGTTGTTTCTATTCAGGAAAAAGAAGGCGATACCTTTGAGCCGGTAAGGAAGAGATTGGAATTAGATCAGGAAATGATCAGAAAAGCAGGCTCAGATTATTTATTATATACCCTGATAGATGCTATCGTTGATAATTATTTTTTGGTTATTGATCAAATAGGGGATACTTTAGATCAATTGGAAGATGAACTTCTGGATAATCTGCAAAGAGAAACTTTTAATAATACCCATTCACTTAAAAAGGAATTAATGACCCTTAGGAGGTCTGTTTGGCCAATGAGAGAAGTGGTGAATAAAATGGAACGGGGGCAATATTTTAAGGTAAATGAAGAGCTTAATATTTATATTCGCGATCTCTATGATCATACTATTGAAGTAATTGATTCCATCGAGGTATATCGTGAAACCGTGGGTCACCTGGTGGATTTGTATCAGTCGATGAGTAGTAACAAGATGAATGAGGTGATGAAAGTGCTTACCATTATTTCTACTATTTTTATTCCTTTAACCTTTATTACAGGCCTGTATGGTATGAACTTCGAATATATACCGGAATTACAATGGCGATATGGATATCATATGGTATGGGGTATTTCCATTACGCTGGTAGTAACAATGCTTTTTATTTTTAAAAAGAAAAGGTGGATCTGATCAGGTGTTTTTCCACCTGCTGAATCAGGAAGGGATATTACCCAAATTGGATATTGCAGTAAATCCCAATTATGTACAATGAACCTGATCTTCTAATTTCTAATTAATGAAAAGGGAAGCAGTGATAAAGAAAATATTAAGGGCTGTAGCAGAAATTATATTTAACCACATCGTTCGTTGGAAATCGGCATTGATTCTATCTTTTCTTACTTTAAAATACCAAATTGAAAAAAAGATCAGAACCGGAAGCAGTAACACGGTATAATAGATTGCAATAGGTAAAGAAAAAAATTCGATAAAATAATATATATAGCCAATGGTGGCTAAAAAAAACAAAATGGCGGTAAAATGAAAAGTGCCCAATATACCTAGTTTTATACTCAAGGTGATATCTCCTCGCCGTTTATCTTCTTCGTGTTGGTAAACCTGAGTCATGGGGTAACTTCCCCATAGAAAAAAAGAACAAAGGAGTGCTGGTAATACAAATTGCCATTGCCAAAGCCACTGCCAATCAAAACCATTGAGAGCTACCAGCACCATCATGAATGTAAAAAATCCCTGGAACAATCCTGCTGCTAACCATCCCCAAACCGGTCTCTTTTTTAATCGGATAGCCGGATGGCTGTACGCCTTGCTAATTAATCCATAAATAAATAACATTAGGGTGAATGGCAGGTTAACAAAAAGGCCGATAAGCAAAGCTATGAGATCAAAAATTAATGAAACCCAATAAAGCTGCAGAGAAACTTTTGGCGGGTTTTTTAATCCACCTATACTATCTTCATCTTTATCAAAGTAGCTATTGTAACCATTGCTGGCAGGGTACAGGAATAAATGAATGGCTATAAAAGATAGAAAAGCTTGCCAAATAGGCTTTTGCGGAGAAGCAAATAGAGCAAACAAAAATATAGGCATCAGAAAAAAAGAAAATGGAATACGCAAATGAAGTAAGGTGCTTCTACTTATCATGAGACTATTTTTGAACAAGAGGACGTACAAATCTATTTATAATTAATCATTACTTTTTTGATCGTTGTAAAAATTATCGATGAAATCTAAAATTATATCTATAGGTACCGCGGTACCTGAATATCAAATATCGCAAATGGAAGTGGGTGAATTGATGACCCAAATTCTTCCGCTCAAGCAAGATGAAAAAAGAAAACTTTTAAGTCTTTACCGCTCTTCTGGTATAAAATACCGTCACTCTGTTATAGAAGATTTTACTGTAGATTTAGAGCATTTTGAATTTTTCCCCAATGGTGTCAAATCTCCTTTCCCCAGCACTCGCGATCGGATGAAGAAATATAAGGAACAAGCGCTATCGCTGGCACTGAATGCGGTAAATGATTGTTTTGAACATGCAAATGTAGGCAAAGAAGAAATTACTCATTTGATTGTAATTAGTTGTACCGGCATTTACGCCCCGGGCATGGATATCGAATTAGTTGAAAATTTGGGACTTAAAACAAATACTCAGCGAACAGGCGTAAATTTTATGGGCTGCTATGCTGCATTTAATGGTTTAAAAGTAGCTGATAATATTTGTAAAGCTGATCCTGACGCTACTGTTTTGATGGTAAGTCTTGAGCTTTGCACGCTTCATTTCAACCCGCACACCGATATTGAAAATATTTTAGTTAATATGTTGTTTAGCGACGGTGCAGCAGCTGTATTGCTACAAGAAGAAAAGCGTACTAAAAAAGGTTTGACGATAGAAAAGTTTCATTGTGATTTGGCCCCGGAAAGCAAAAACGAAATGACCTGGGATATTGGTAATCATGGTTTTGATATGAAACTATCGCCACAGGTACCTGATATTATCAGACAAGGGATTGAAAAGCTTTGTTTGAACTTATTACACCAAGATAAATTTGAACAAGATTCGATTGATATCTATGCCATTCATCCCGGAGGCAGGAAAATACTAGAGGTGATTGAAGAAAAACTGAAGGTGCCCAGAGAAAGAAATTGGGCAGCTTATCATGTGCTTGAAAACTTTGGCAATATGTCATCACCTACTATTTTATTCGTGTTAAAAACTATTTGGGAAAAGTTGACAGCTGAGGATGACAATAAAAGTATTTTAAGTTTTGCTTTTGGCCCGGGCCTTACGCTTGAAAGCATGCTTTTAACTACTAAACTTGCTTAAAATGCCAACTTTTGCAGAAAGAAGCACGCAAGCTGAAATAATGGATAACCTATCCGTAGCTGGCAAAGAACTGGATCAAGCCTTAAATGAACTTGATGTAATCAATCATTTGCTTGGTGGCAACGCGGTCACTTTTAGCGCACTTGATAAGCTAGTACGTCAAATGCAGCATCAAGAAGCAATTATCACTATTGCCGACTTAGGTTGTGGAGGTGGTGGAATGCTTCGCTTAGTTGCAAAATGGGCAAATAAGAAGAATCTTAAATTTTCTTTATTTGGTATAGATGCAAATGAAAATGTAATTGGTTTTGCCAAACGAAATTCCAGGGAATTTGCAAATATTAAATACCTAAGTCAGGATATTCAATCGCCCGAGTTTACAAATCACAGTTATGATTTAATTTTAGCTACCTTGTTTTTGCATCATTTTACGCGTGATGAACTGATTCAAATATTTAAAAAATTAGCCTCTATGGCTACTTATGGCATTATAATTAATGATTTACATCGTCATTGGTTTGCTTATCACAGTTTCAAATTCATTTCAGGAATATTTTCCCGGTCACCCATGGTAAAATCTGATGGTCCACTATCAGTATTGCGAGGCTTTAAAAGAAAAGAACTGATTGCAATTCTTCAAAAAGCAGGTATTACCAATTATAAGCTTAGGTGGCGTTGGGCTTTTCGATGGCAATTAATTATTTGGACATAATATTATCTCATAATTAATGTTCTTCCTGATGCAAAAGAGAATCGATTTCCTTCTCAATAGAAGCTATATGTTTTTGCATTACTTTTCTGTCTTTACTCTTTTCATTCATCATATTAGCTGCTAATAAACTGAGATTATCTAATCTAACGGAAGCAGAGGTTCCTTTTAATGTATGTGCCAGTTGATGAAGTTCTTTCCATTTATTATTTTTCAAACTACCGCTCATTTTTGCTACAACACTTTTTAGATATTGATTCGTTTTCACCAATATTTGTTCGTACATGGCTTCATTGCCGGCAAAGTGCTTTTTCAGCTCTACCAAATCAAGTTGGGGCGAGGTTTTACCATCACTTTTATACTCCATTACAGGAAACCACTTTTTAATTAAATGAATTATATTTTCTTCAATTACTGGTTTCGACACGTAATCATCCATGCCAACTTCGAGGCAGCGTGCTTCTTCCCCTTTTATGGTTCCGGCTGTTAATGCCACGATCACTATTTTTTGATCGGTTAACTCTTCCCTTATTTTTTTGGTAGCATCATAGCCATTCAACTGAGGCATTTGTATATCCATAAGTATTAAATCGGGCTTTACTTTTTTGGCTATTTCAAATGCTTCCATACCATTATTAGCCTCAAATACTTTAATGTTTTTGTCTATTTTTTCTAAAATGCTTTTGGCAAGCAATAAATTTATTTCATTATCTTCTGCAATTAGCACTTTTAAATCATGGTAATTATGCTGCTCTGTTGACAAATGACTGGTGGTAGCTGTATATTTTTTGCAGTCATTGCTTTTTAACTCAATTAGCAATTGCCGAAGTTGTTGCAGGTTAATTGGCTTTACCACCAAACAGTTAATGCTGAGTAACTTGGCCTCCAGATGAATCCTTTCATCATCACTCGAGCTATGGAATAAAGCAATTGGTTGCTCAGTTGCATTCAAATGTAGTTCTTCCCTTATTTTTTTTATTGTCTCTAAGCCATCCATAAATGGCATATGATAATCCATAATAATGGCATCAAATCTATCCCCGCTATTTAATACTTCCAGGGCCTCCATACCATTTTTTGCTGTAGTGCATGCAATATTTTCAGTAGCTAACATATCAGTCATTATCTGACGATTGTTTTTATTATCGTCTACCACCATTATTTTTTCTACCGATTTTAGTATAGAGTAATCAGCAACGGCTATAGGGTCTCCCGGAACTGATTCAAAATCAATTTCAAAATTAAATGTACTACCCTTTCCTAAAGTTGATTTAAGTTGTAAATGGCTGTCCATCAAAGCAAGTAATTTATTGCTTATAGTAAGCCCTAAGCCTGTGCCACCATATTTGCGAGTAGTGGAGGCATCTTCTTGAGAAAAAGCATCAAAAATTTGTGTTTTCTTGGATTCGCTAATGCCAGCCCCGGTGTCTCTTACTGAAAAGTTGAAGCGATGAATGCCATCAGTATTGCTTTTCAACAATTCTATCTTTAATTCTAATTCGCCTTTTTCTGTGAACTTTGCGGCATTACCTAATAGGTTGACCAAGATCTGCCTCAAACGAATGCCATCTGCTTTGATAAATCTCGGCACATTTGGGCTTATATTTAACAGTACTTCTAGTCCTTTTTTATGCGCTTGATATTTAATCAGGTCAATTATTTTTATGCCAAGATCATACAAATCTATTTCTTCAATATAAAGCTCCAGTTTACCAGCTTCAATTTTTGAAAAGTCCAGTATATCATTAATCGTTTCCAAAAGCGCGTTTGCACTATTGTATACCGTTTGCATGTATTGCATTTGTATCTTATCCAAATTTGTTTTGATCAGCAGATCAGTAAAACCAATAACACCATTTAGCGGCGTACGAATTTCATGACTCATATTTGCCAAAAATTCCGATTTTGCTTTGTTGGCAGTTTCTGCAATGTTTTTAGCTTTTATCAGTTCCTCTTCGGTCTGTTTTTGTTTAGTGTTTACCTGGAAGTACACCGAAATTTTATTATTATAAGGATATACCAGTACTTTAAACCATTCTTTGTAAGGCTCAAAATATACCTCAAAAGATAAATGTACTTGATTGTCTAATGCATAGCGATAGTTCTTTTCGAAAACAGAGCCTTTGGCTTCCGGAAAGGAATCAAATAAATTCTTATTCAGTACATCGTCTTTTTTTAAACTCAAAAGCTTTTCGGCGGCGTCGTTAAAATATTCAACAATAAAATCTTTGTTCAATACAAAAAAGCCATCACTGATACTTTCTAAAATTTTAGTTTTATCCTGGCTTAAGATTTCTATTTCTTCTTTGCTTCTTTTTATTTCGAATAATAAATTTTTGAACTCTGTTATATTTTGGAATATACCATACCAAACTACCGTACCATCTTGTTTTCTTTCCGGTTTTGAAAGAGCATTGTGCCATTGTATCTCACCGTTTTGTCTGATGACCCGATATTCTACATTGAATTCACTTAAATTTTTGGCCGATTCCCAAATTGCATTTTGAATAAGTTCAACATCCTCCGGATGTATTTCAGCAAATGCTTTTTCAGGATTTATTTGAAGTTCTTTTTTGCTCACACTTTGAAGAAGGGTAATATTTTTACTTAAGAAAGGAAAGGTCATCTTGCCCTCGGGAGACAATTCAAATTGATATATAGCACCCGGAACATTATCGGTAAGCTTTTCAAGCCTTTTTTTGCTTTCATTAATTTTTATTTCAGCAATTTTCCTATCGGTAATATCCTGGATTACGCAAATCACCTCATGCTTGCTATCATTTTTTGTAAAGATGCTTGCATTTAAGAGAAAGTATTCAGTGCCATGGGGCAAAGTAAGCTGATATTCCACACTTTGCTTTTTCTTTTTATCAAAAGCAAGCTTAATACATTGAATTATTGCCAGCTTGGCCTCTTCAGGAAATTCAATATTTTGAATGGGTTTGTCAAGAAATTGATCTTCCGAAATAAATAAATTATCGCTTGCAGTAGCATAATATTCTCTTATGACGTGTTCTTTATCTATTATAAAAACCAGATCTCCGGTGCTATTGATTATGGCCTGAAGATGCTGAATGGTTTCTTCTTGCTTTTGCTCCTTTTCTTTTAAAGCAGTAATATCATTATGAGCTCCAATCATACGAAGAGCTTTACCCTCTTTGTCTCTAATAGCGAGGCCGCGGCATCTTATCCATACTGTAGAGCCATTTTTATGTTTATAACGTACCTCCTGATCATAGGGGTGATTGGCATCTGCAAGATGTTTATTTAAATTGGCAATTGCCAATTTTAAATCTTCCGGATGAATAATATCTTGCCAAGCGTCAGAGCGGTGAGGCATTTTTTTTGGATCGTAGCCAAAAGCTTCCCAGAATTGCTCATTCATCCATTCATTTTCTGGTTTTTCCAGGTCCCAATACCATAAACCATCGAGTGAAGATTCCTGTATAAACTGAAAAATGCTGTCGTCAGATTTGATGAGCTGGTAAAGTTCTTTTTTTAAATAATTTTCTTCTTCCATTGGTGCACTAAAATGTAAATCGGATTAAAGCTAGTGATAATTATTTAGCATAAATGCTTGAACATGGATGTTACCATATGCATGTAGGAAGTTATGAGAAAAATTAAATTTATTGCTTTTGCGTTAAAAATAAAATAGGCTTTTTATTATCGTAAATCATACAACAATAGTTAAAGATTTGAAAATCAAGATTTACCAACTTAGAATAGTTACATTATTACGGCTATTAATTTTCTTATTTAAAAGACCGGATATTATAAAAGTAATAATTTTTTGTAATAACCCTAATTACAATACATCCATCCAATAAATTGGTCAGTAATATTTAATTTCGTTACTTCTTAAAATTTCTATTATGAAAAAATTTGATAAATTTCACCTTGTAATAATAGCGGCCTCATGCATTGCTATTTTGTTAAATGTAAGTTGCAGCAAAGAAGAGTTAGTAGCGTTTCACAATCCATTGGCCAATCCGGCATCCGGACCACCAGCAGGCAATCCAGCAGGGGATTCCTCTATTCCGGCAGATGCAGCACTGGAAGATGTATCTACCCCTGATCACATTATTATTACCGATAGGCCCAATCAAGAAGTAGCTCAGGATTTTATCGATGCAGTGGCTCAGGGTGGTACAATTGTTTTTGACACAAAAGGAAAGTCAGTAACCATTACCCTTTCAGAGCCGGCCAAAATATTTAACAATGCCGATCCGGATGTAATTATTGATGGGGGCGGATTGGTAACCTTGAGCGGCGGGGGTAAATCAAGAATATTATACATGAATACCTGCGATCAAAATCAGAAGTGGACAACTTCTCATTGTCAAAATCAGGATCATCCGCGGCTTACCATACAAAACTTAACATTTGCTGATGGTAACTCAACTGCTGAAACAGAATACACCGGTGGTGGTGCTATTTGGGTTAGAGGAGGTAGGTTTAAAGCAGTCAATTGCCGATTTTTTAACAATAAATGTCATACTACCGGGCCAGATGTAGGTGGAGGTGCAATTAGGGTTTTTAGTCAATTTGAAAATAAACCTGTTTACATTGTCAATAGTACTTTTGGCGGGGCAGATGGATACGGTAATTCAGGATCAAATGGTGGTGCATTGAGTAGCATAGGTGTATCCTGGACAATTGTTAATAGTCTTTTTTCGCATAATATATGTACAGGCAATGGCGGCAACCCAGCCATAGATGGAACACCAGGGGGTGGAAGTGGTGGCGCAATATATAACGATGGTAATACAATGACCCTAACAGTCCACGGCACTCTCATGCAATACAATGAGGTAAATGCTTACGGTTCGGCTATTTTCTTTGTGAGTAATAACCATACTGGCAATATCGAAATTGATAATTCTACTATTGTCAACAACATGGGCGGGTCATGGTATCCCAAATACCCACAAATCTCCATGCACGCTGACACGCCAATTAAAGTTACTAATTCAACCATTGAATGATAAACTGGACTAAAAAGTAATTATTTCCGGATACAAAGCTTGGTAATGTCTTTATAATTTGAGTATAATTGTACAATTTTTATATAATACACAATCTTTGGCTACTATAAATATACGTAAAGCAGTACCAGATGAAGCAGCGGAATTAACTCAGTTGGCCTTACGATCTAAGGCTATGTGGGGCTATAATGATTCATTTATGATTAAATGTTTAAAGTCAATAAAACTAGAGCCGGAGGCAATTAATCAAAATGAAACAATGGCATTAACGCGGGCAGGAAATATCATCGGGTTTTATTTACTTTCATCCCTAACTACCATCAATGCTGAACTGGAATATTTATATGTAGAGCCGGATTTTACCAGGCTTGGCTTTGGCGGCATTTTATTTGAACATGCCCGTGACACAGCTAAACTACAAGGTTATTCCAGTTTATTTGTGCAAAGTGACCCCAATGCTGTGGGTTTTTTTGATAAAATGGGTGCCAAAATTTTGGGACGAGAATCTTCCTGGAGCCTTCCTGACTATGAAAATGTGCTGATGGAGCTTGTTTTTGATGATAAGTAATTTATTCAAAACGGAACCAGTCCAATTGAAAAAAATCTGCTTCCCCTTTTTTACCATAAAAAGTAAGCCATACAGCTTGCACACCAGTGGTTTTTTGTATTTCAGCGGAAAAGGTTCGGAAGTTACCGTCGCCTCCACCTGAGATATTAACATTTCCTATGGGAGGCGACCATGGTTTACCTACCCGAATTGATATGGTGCCTCCATCTACCCCCGACAATGCTCTTACTTTTATCTTTTCCATGCCTCCGGCAAAGTCAATAAACTTGTAAGCAGCCTTATCAGTATTTTTCATTTTAGTTAGTGCTTCCTTATTTTCTCCGATGGCTTCAATGCGCACGTTTCCAAATAATAAACAAGCCCTGGCTGCATCTATTTCATGATGGGCTGGTAAGGGTTTGCCAGCTCCCTGGCTTGTCATTTCAACTTCATCAATAGTTCCATCGCTATTGAATGTAATTGGCTCTACACAAGCTTTCCTCATCATTTTGCTACCATGAGTGCTTCGATGATAAAATACATACCATTGATTATTAAACTCCACTATAGAACCGTGATTGTTCCATACTTCCGGGTCGCAATGGTCATTATCAACAATAACGCCTCCATAAGTATACGGGCCCATTGGATTTTTGCTGTAGGCGTATCCAATACAGGTAGGCCGTTCAGCCCGGCTTATATCTGCATACACCAAATAGTAAATGTTATTGTGCTTAGTCATGTAGGCACCTTCATGAAAATAATGCTGATCTTCCGTGAGAACAGCCTCTTTGATGGAAGTAGAATCAATGGATTTCATGTCGGGGTTCATTTTCGCTAGTTTAGCTGTAAATTGACCCCAAACGTAGTATGCCTGGCCATCATCATCAATAAATGAGGAAGGGTCAATTTGGTTGTAGCCATAGGTATTGATGATTTCAGCATTTGTAAAAGGACCGGTTGGGCTATTGCTGGTAGCCACACCTTCAGTATTTTGATTAGTAGCCAGACAGTAATATAAATAATATTTTCCTGCATGATACTGGCAATCTGGTGCATAAAGATACCTATCGCTATAAGGTACCTGATCATTATCCCCTTTTGAAGCAAACACGTTTTCTGCCATGTTCCAGCTTTTTAAATCTGTAGTAGATAATACCGGATATTGCCAGGAACAATAGAAATCAGTACTCAGGTCACGCGTGCCATATACATACAGGTTTTTTCCATCCCAGCTATGAGCTGAAGGATCGGCAACGTATATACCAGGAGGCACAATTGGGTTTTGAGCAATAGCTTTAAAAGAAAAAATTAGAGATGTTAAAAATAATGGTATTAATTTCATGCTCATTAATTTTAATAATTTTTAACAGTTTCTATGAAGCATTTTACCTTTTCAGGGTTTGTATCAGGGTAAACACCGTGGCCAAGATTGGCAATATGCCGATTATTTCCAAAAGATTTAAGCATTTTTATAGTTTCTTTTTCTATAATATTAAAATCTGCATAAAGCAGGCAGGGATCCAGGTTTCCTTGTAACGTTTTTGACGTACCAAAAATTTCTCTTGCTTGTACAGGATCCATATTCCAGTCCAGGCCAATGGTTTCACAGGATAAGCTTTTCATTTCCGGTAAGGCAAAATAAGCTCCTTTGGCAAAAACGGTAACCGGCACCTCCGTAATAGCATCACAAATTTGTTGGATGTAATACAGGGAAAATTGACGAAAATGAGCAGGTGGTAAAATACCGGCCCAGGAATCAAAAACCTGTACCAGGTCGGCACCGGCTTTGATCTGTGCCTTCAAATAAGCAATTGTGCTTTTGGTGATTTTATCTAATAAGCGATGGGCAAATTCAGGATCAGTATAAAGCTTACCCCTGGCCTTACTAAAGGTTTTGCTGCCTGTGCCTTCTACCATATAAGCAAAAATTGTCCAGGGTGCACCTGCAAATCCAATTAAAGGCACCTTACCATTTAGCTCTTTTTTACAAATACGTATGGCTTCCATTACATAATGTAAGTCACACTCAGGGTCTGCTATTTTTATTTTTTCTAACTGGCTGCTATCCTGTAGCGTTTGAGGAAAATGAGGCCCTTTTTTTTCTACCATCTCGTAAGGTAATCCCATCGCTTCTGGTATTACCAATATATCTGAAAAAATAATGGCTGCATCTACTTTCAAAATATCTACTGGTTGTAACGTGACCTCGGCTGCTCTTTCGGGAGTTTTTACCAATTCTATAAATCCGCTCAGCTTATTTCTCACCGCTCGATATTCCGGCAATATTCTGCCTGCCTGTCTCATGAGCCATACAGGTGTTCTGGTGGTATTTTCGCCACGGGCGGCTTTCAATAGCAAGTCATTTTCAATCATAATAAAACTTTTACATTTTCAGGAGGTCTACCGATCACGGCTTTGTCATTATTAACCACAATTGGTCTTTCTATCAAAACAGGGTTAGCTGATAATGTTTCAAGCCATTCTTGGCGTGTCAGTATCTTGCCTTTGAAGCTTTCTTTAAAAACTTTTTCATTTTTCCTTACCAATTGTTCCGGGGAAAGTGAGAGCAATTGCGACAGGTTGTTCAATTCCTTTGGTGCAGGAGGAGTTTTAAGATATTCAATAATAGTGGGTTCAATGCCTGCTTCTCTTATTAAAGCCAGTGTTTCACGGCTTTTGCGGCAACGAGGATTATGATAAATAGTCATTTTTTGGTTTTTTGGCAAAAGTAATAATTACCTCAACCACTTTAGATAATAATTTGAATAATTTGGGAGTCTTAAAATCTTTCTTCTACAGCTTTTTGGATGTTCTCCTTTTCTATTTCTTTATAAGGAATCAGCTTTTTCCAATCGTCGGATGAACTTACGGTAAGAAATTCGTCTACATTGTATTCTAAGATATAATCGATCATAATTTCTCGTGTGCAGTTTTGGAATGATACATCTCCAACTGCTTTATAAATGATGGGGTATGAGTAGCCATAAGATCTTTCAAATTTGGCTATATTATCATCTTCATCGATAATAAAACCCCATTCAATTTGGATTGTGTCTCGCTTACAGGCTTTGTTGGGAAAATAAATATCGTGAAGGTACTCACCTGTACCATTTTTGTAAAGCCTTAAAAAACCACTTTTTCTTCCTTGATAAGTGCCTATAAACTTTTCTTCAACAGCAAAGGTGGTTTTTACTTCGCTATCATCAATAATGAAGGTTCGTTCGCTACTCGGTTGGTTGTATATTGCAATTAGAAAAGCAATAATTTGTATCATATTACCAAAATTTTCCAGCTAAAATAGTGAAATTATTGGAAGATGATCGGACAATATTTATAAAAATATTACCTGTAAAAATATTTCAAGCTAAAATTTTATAACTAACTGATTATCAGGTTTTTACAAGATATCATCTTTTAATTGATTAGCAAAATAGGCAAACTGTTTAAAGTTATGAAAATCTGGTGGTATAAAGCTTACTAAATTGTCAGGATATTCAAAAAGCCCTTTACGTCTACAAAATACGGAATATTTCATTAAAAAGGTATCTTTACTATCTTTAAAATTTCCTCCCAATCCCACTATTGCTCTTATATGCGGATCTTCTTTTATTAGTACTTTATGTAATGATGAAAATGTTTCTAATATTTTTATTTGCAAATCATTTACTGTTTCTTCATCTTCAGCTAAAACCTTGTCTTTCAGCAAGTAGTGCTGGTATAAATAAAGTTCCATTGCTTCTCTGCTAAATTTTTTCATATTGAAAATATTTATTGATGTACTTAATGTGTAATATTTGTATGCAAATATAATAATTTATTTTCAAAAAAATTGTTCATTTAAAAACTATATCGTAATTGAAATCGCACTTCTGAGCGCTTATTGCCGTTAATTTGCTCATTACCAGTGCCTAAAATTTCTCGATCGGTGTATCTGGTTCTTGAAAATTTTATCCAAAAACTTATGTCTTCTGTTAAGTCATATCTGCCCATTATATAGTATCTTATTCCTTTACCTTGCAATGCGGGAATCGAAAAAGCATATAACACATCATTTTCATAAATATATTGCCTTGTATTGAAGTCATCAGTATTAAAAAAGGCCATTCGATTGTATAGTCGAAAACGATTAAAGTATAAATTAGCATCTTGAGCTATGGCAATGCCATTTGTTCTATTATTAAAATTATAAGTACTCCACGAGATCCTTGTTTTAAGATTGAACCACTGCTGAGGGAGCATGTCAAAATGTAAAATAAAGTTATCACGCTGGGCTTGAGCTATTGTGGGTAAGTTTCCTGAATTGTTGTCGTTTCTTCCTTTGGATTTGTGCCGATATTGCGTGAAAAATTTGAACTCGGGACTTAATTTATAATTGATCCTGATCAAAGATTCTACACCTTGTGATGGCGCGTCAACTTGAAACTTTAGCCAAGGAAAGCGGAAAATATCTACAAAAGCGGTGGCTTGCAATTTAGAGGAATATTGCCACTTAAGGCCCCAATATATGCCGCGTTCGTTGTTGCTGCCCGACTCACTAAAACCAGTACCATAGGAGGTGTGAAAATCCCGATCGTAATTGCGATATACGAGAGAGGTTTGCCACTGGTCATTTATTCTGCTAATCATCCCAGCAGTTATAGCCTTTCCAAGACTTTGAGAAATTGCCCCTTCAGCAAAAAAGTACATATTCTTGTGCAAATAATTAAAATATGCGCTGGCATTGAAATTCTCTGTTCCGGTGAATGAAAACTTTCTAAAAGGTTGATCGGCTGGTTGAAAGGGCATGTCAAATTGAGAATACATATAGGTACCACCGATATTAAGATTTGATTTACTATTATAGTAATCTATATTGGCTCCGTAGGTGGTCTCTTTTTGTATTTCTCTACCTTCAATCTCACTTTCCGTACGATGTAATCCTGATGTGCGTAGGTTGGTAATTAATGGCTGTAGGGTACTATCGTTGATGTTAATTTCGCTACTCGCGCTATGATGACGCATAGAAAAGAAGGGGGTTACCTGAAGATTTATGTCGGAAAACTCGTAAGTTGCAGCTAAGCCACGCATAAAAGAATGTTCTAATACCGACCGATAAGGCCTGATACCCCTGTTTGATCTTTTAACAGTATTGATCGTTTCTGCACCCTTGCCAAAAAATAAGCCTGATCCAAGTATGAGTTGTTCTCCTGCTTCTATTTGATAATCGCCAACCACTAGCTTTTTCAATTTGCCTTTGTTTTCTAAGGTGATATTAAAGCTGTAGAAATCAAAACCATATTTTTGATTTTCAGTATCCCAAGCTACATTTTCTCCAGGATCTTTTTCTGCTAGTAGACTAATGCCATACGAACCAGGCTTATAGGTATAAAACCTGGTGAATACTCTCCCGGGGCTACCGGCATACGCGGGTACTTCAGAAGAATCACGCGAGGGAAGATACCCTCTTTTTGTCTCCAATACACTGGTGTAGCGCATTAGTAATTCACTCTTGGTAAGGCCCTTATTATGAAATTCATATTCCACATTAGATACCCTTACAAATGGAGTAATGGCTTTAATTATTTTTTCATCTAGCGTTGGTACGGCATATAGCTCCCTTACAGTCACGAACGATCCGTATTTATTTCTGAAATCAATAATATTGCCTATTTGTACTTCACTTAGCAGCATCAATCCACGTAGGTCGTCGGCCCTGGCAGTGTTTAAGTTTACAGGACTAAGAAAATTATTCATAAAGGATTCGTAGATCTCTTCATAGTCTACATCCTGATCCTGAAAACCAAAAAATTCTTCAATGTGGCCTTCCAAATCAAACTCTGCAGGTTGAAGTTGGGCTTTAACCTGAGATACTAAAAGTATAAGCAGGAAAAATACAGCTGGAGAAAATTTATTCATCGTTTTGGTTAAACTTAAATGCTAAAGATAACTGATGGGTCATACCCAACATATCATTATTAATAAATGAATAATCTACTTCAAATTTTTTGGGAGTAAAGCCCAACCCGAAATGATTAATGAAGGGATGCGTAGAGACACCGGTTCTAAATCTTAATTCAGGAATAATCGCGTATTCAATACCTCCCTGTATGGAAGTATTGTAGTCAATATCTTGTGTTAATTGTAAAGTAAATAATAAAGACTCGGCGGGTAAGTAAGAGAAACCGGCTCTCATGATGGTGGGGACCTTTTCTTGTAAATCAGAGGATATATTGGCTTGGTTAATATTATAAATATAGGCGCCAAAATGCAATTCACTCGTTACCATCACCAGTCCCCCGAGTTCTACTACATAAGTGGCTGCGGTGCCAAAACCTTCTACACTATATTGCAATCTATTTACTTGTACACCCAGACTTACAAAATTGATTTTATGGCTATAAGCCAATCCAATTTTATTTTCATTGAAAAGCTGATCTCCAAACTGAAAAGCACTTGCTCCTACTTTGATGTCGCCGAAATCATGTAAATATCCTGCAGCAATGCTCTGGAAGCCTTGCCCCATCTGGTACCTATTGAGATAAGAAACTAATACGGAAGAACCTGAAGATCCACCTAAAGCACCCACGTTATTGAATATGCTCCAATGGTCAGGAAGGGCTACCGAAGCATTACCTAAAGCATTGGCTCTGGCTCCGGCTGAATAGATACCATCTTGCGAAAAAACAGCAAAAGGTAACATGAAGAATAAAACAAAAATACCTAATTGAGTTCTCATAATTACTCAATTTAGCATTTTTTATTGAAAACTTAAAAAAATATTACAGATGATTTTGTGTAATGGCTAAACGTTATGATAAATTTAATGATAAGTTTTTGTTCGTCAGATATTTGTAAAAAATAGCTTTTACGAAAAAACTATCTCAATCAGTTGATTTCGCAATTCATTAAACAAAAATGATATCATTTTACCTATAAATTGTAGAAAATATTATAGAAAAATAGTTGAAATAATAATTTACTTACATCGCTCAATTTATAGCAAATATATCATTTTCATTCCTATCTTTTTCAGGCATTTTTTCTTCAGGTTCCTGTTGATTATTTAGCCTTTTATAAATAAGATTTTTAAAAACTTCAAATTCCTTATTAATTTTGATATTGGCCTCAGTTATATAAGCTTCGGTACCATCTAAATTTATTACATAAAATCCCTTTTGATAGCCAACAATTTTAACTTCATTGCCTTTTTCTAGATAAGTTAGTGATTTTGCTCTGAAATCATGATCTGTATACACTTTAGTATTTAATAATAGTTTGACCGTGCAAGTATATTCTGGATTATTAGCAAAGGTGTAGGAGCTGGCAGCTACAAATAAAACTATTAATAACTTTTTCATAACAATAACTAATTTTGATTGAATAAATATTTGTATTGATGCTAAATTGAACAAATTTGAGGATATAAAAAATGGTATAATTATATTTTTCAATGACGTGTAATAAAATATAACAAATATTATAATGGTATTATTCGAAGAGTAAAGCGGGTTTATGAATATTGTTTATAATTTAAATTTGGAAGTATGAGGCATATTTCTTAATAATACGAATAGTTGTTAATGATTGAAAGGCAACTATTTATTGATCATTGAGATCAGTAATTTTTTTAAGTATATTTATTTTTTTTAATAGTATTATTTAAAGATTAAAAATATTTCATCATTATTAATATTGACACATATAGTTGTAATTATCTAATAATGGCAAAATTAAATATTTAAAAATCAGCAATTTAATAGTAACAATAATTTTCAAGGTTTATAATATTCAATAATCCAAGATTTAAATAGCTGTAAGCTGTATTTTTTAATTTCAGTGATAATATTAGATAATTTTTTACGTAAGATTTTAAATCAAAACTCCATGAAAGAATTATTAGCATTCGTTTTTATCTTGAATATTATTTGCATTTCCCACTCGTCATCAGCTCAAGATACTGTTAGACAATATTATTCATCGGGTAAATTGAAGGCTACAGGCATAATAAATGAAAATGATTTAAAAGAAGGTCAATGGAAATTCTACTATTCCGATGGCGAGCTAAATGCGATTGAAAACTATACTAATGGTCAATTAAGTGGCCAGGTTACCGTCTATTACCCGGGAGAAAAAATAAAACAAATTGAATTGTGGCAGGAGGATTATCCGGTAGATTCAGCATTATACTTTTTTGAAAATGGTGAATTGGAAAAAACCGGAAATTATCATCAAGGATTGCACGCGGGAAAATGGCTCTTTTATCACGACAATGGTCAATTGAAGCGGGTTGGAAGTTATCAGCAAGGATTACCTCATGGCTTATGGCTATTTTATTATGATAATGGTACTATTCACCAACAAGGATACTTTACCCGTGGAAAAGAGGATGGTATGTGGCAGTTTTATAGAGAAAATGGCTCGCTTGAATATCAAGGTCATTATCAAATGGGTATAAGAATAGAACCCTGGTATTATTTTAAAAAAAATGGTCGTAAAGAAGAGGTAGAGCTAACGGATTGATAATCAGGTAATAATTAACTTTTGGTAATTAAAAATTAGTAAAAAATATGTAGTAAATCAAGAATGTATTTTTCTTATATTAAAGTTATCGATACCTCTAAAAGACTATTAAAGCTATACTTGAAGAAATCCATCCTCTATTTACTTTGCAAAATAACTTAAAATAGTACTTTGTGAGTTTACCTATCTTTTTGTTATTGATAATGATAAAATATCTTGCTAATATGCAAAAAAATAGACATAAATTAAACCATGGCTATATCAACTACTAATGACAATAAAAGAGAGCAAGTGCAAAGGGCATTAGCCGAAATGGTGGCGGGAAATTTTGATTTACCCACCCACGAGCATCATAATGGTGATAAAGAAGATGTAATTTTATCTGCTATCTCTCAGCTTTCTACTCTTTTAAAACAATCCGATTATCATTTACCTACATTATCCTCCAATTCTGACCAGCTACTTCCGCATATTATCGAATTGGCCGGCCATCGATCAGGTGGGTATGAAAATTTTAACAGTTTGTTAGAATTGTATTTGAAAAGTGGCTGCAATATTTTCAAAACCGATTTTGCCATTATTTATCAGTATCATGAAAACAGCGGTACATGCTTGGCTGTAACGGGTACTGAGGCGATAGAGGTGGGCGATGCTTTTGCAGGAGAGTATTCAATAGCCGAACAAATAAGCAAGGAACAGCAAACTATCATTATCAAAAGCGATGGTCAAAACAGCATAAGTCATCCAGTATTTGGCAATATTGGATTTTATGTAGGTGCTCCAATTTTTGTGAATAATGAAGTTTATGCTTTTATAGAATATTGCAGCTTAAACTGCAGCATTTGCAATAAATTGGCTGATAAATTGATCAAATTCATCGCTAAAGATATTGGTGCCGCCATTTACGATCTCATTTTGAATCAGGAACGTAATAAAATAGAGTCGGCCCTTTTTAGCAGTAAGGAACAGTTTAAACATGTGGTAGAAAACATACCCGGGGCTGTATATCGACGTTCTCCTGAATCAAAAGGCCTTTTTGAGTTTATTAGTTCAGAAGTAGAGAAAATTACCGGATATCCGGTAGCTACTTTTAGTGAAGTGGAAAATTACCTAAATATTATTCATCCTGATGACAAAAAGTGGCTCTTGCCAACTTTGGAAGAAGTGAAACTACATCATAATGCTTTACATGTAGAATACCGTATTTTACATAAAAATGGTAGTATTCGCTGGGTGTCTGAAAGAGGCTCTTTGTCTTTAGCTGCCAATAGAAAAGACTTTGTATTAGACGGAGTAATTTTTGACATCACAAATATGAAGCTGACTGAGCAAGCGCTAATAAAAAGTGAAAATAGATACCGGCTGGTTACTTCATACAGCAATATAAGCATTTGGGATTTTAATTTTGAAATGAATGAACAATATGTGAGCGAAAACTTGTGGCGTACATTAGGATATAACAATGAAGAAATTCCGGAAACTTTTGATGCATTCCTTGATTTAATTCATCCTGATGATTTGGCAAATGTAAAACAAAATTTATACGCGGATGCCAGAGAACAAATAGCTAATTTTGAATTTGTTTGTAGAAAAATACATAAAAAGGGACAAGTAAAATGGATACATTCCAGGGGAACGATTATACGTGACGAAAAGGACCAGGTGCTAAGAATTGCCGGTTTAGATGACGATGTAACCGAACAAAAATTGACTGATGAAGCATTGCAGAAAAGTGAAGAGCGCTATTCATTGGCTACATCGGCTGGCAATATTAGCGTGTTTGATTATAATTTTTTGCAAAAAAGCTATTTCATTTCATCTAATTTAAAAGCAATATTAGGTTACAGAACGCACGAAATAGGCAACACACCCGAGGCGCTGCAAATGCTGGTTCATCCTGAAGATAGGGAGCTTATTAACCATGCTCGCAAAGAACATCTTGAAGGTAGATCACCAGTACTAGAGGTGGAATACAGAATGCTTCATAAAGATGGTAGTGTACGATGGATACTTACCAGGGGTACCCGCTTTGTTGACTATACAGGCAACTTATACCGGCTGGCTGGTTATGACATGGATATTACGGATAGAAAAGTAGCTGAAATAGAAGCCAAAGAAACCCGAAAACATTTGCAGTACCTCTTTGATACACTCGATAATATTTTTATTACAGTAGATCCAAATCAAAGAAAGGTTATACAAATATCCGCGGGATTTGAAAAGCTTACAGGATACACAATTGACTTAATAAAGCGGGATTATGAATTAATCTATAAAATTATTCACCCGGAAGACCTCATTTTGTTTGAGGATTTGATGCGCAATCTAAATGAAGGGAAGACTTCATCCAATGAGTTTAGAATTATTTGTAAAGATGAAAGTATAAAATGGGCCAATGTAGATGCTACCCCTAGTCATCACAATGGTAAATTGATTCGCTACGATGCCATTATTTATGATATAACAGAAAAGAAGAAACAAAAAGAATTGCTACAAGCTAAAGAATTAGCAGAAAAAGGATTGCAGTTTAAAACAGAATTTCTGGCCAATATGAGCCATGAAATCCGTACACCAATGAATGGAATAATCGGCATGACTGATTTGATTTTAGACACTAAATTGAGTAAAAAGCAGCATGATTTTATTAATGTAATTCAAAGCTCTTCCAAAAATTTGCTTGAAATAATCAATGAAATTCTGGACCTATCGAAACTTGAAGCAGGTAAAATGTCGTTGCAATCCGGAATATTTGATTTGCACCACCTGATACAAAATGTTAAAAATATTTTCATTCCCATACTAAAAGAAAAACAAGTAAAATTGACTATTGATCTGGATAAAAATTTACCTCAATACATTAAAACCGATGAGACAAAAGTAAATCAAGTTTTAACAAACTTGATGAGTAATGCAGCTAAGTTTACGGAAGTAGGCGAAATAAAGGTTACAGCAAAAGCAAAAGATAAGAACTTTATTGAGGTATCAGTGAGTGATACAGGACTTGGCATCAAGCAAGAAGATCAGAGTAAATTGTTTCAAAAGTTTACTCAACTCAATACTACCACTTCCAGGAAATATAAAGGTACTGGCCTTGGTTTGTCTATTTCTATGCATTTGGTGCAGCTAATGGGCGGTACTATTCAATTGCAATCTGAATATCGGAAGGGTAGTACATTTTCATTCAGTTTCGAATTTGAAAAAGTAGGGAAGGATTATGCTAATGTGAAAATGGATAGAACCCGTCATGCCAATGAAAACTATGAAGCTGATGTATTATTGGTAGAGGATAATCAGGTTAATCAACAGGTTGCTACTTTAATGTTGAAGAAATTTGGGTGTAAAGTAGATACTGCCAATAATGGATTGGAAGCCATTGAAAAAGTGAACAAGAATAATTATCATTTAATATTTATGGATATTCAAATGCCAATAATGGATGGTATAGAAACAACTAAAGTATTAAAAGAAAAATTCAATGATTTACCGCCAATAGTGGGTTTGAGTGCAAATGCCTTGCATTCGGATAAAGAACACTACAAGCAATATGGTATGGATGGCTACCTAACAAAGCCAATAACTTCTGATCTTATACATGGAGCATTGCGTGATTGGTTTACTGATAATAAGCCCAATATAAATAAAGCTAAGACCCGGGATGAAGTAAAGGATCTTGGGTTACTTGTGTTAGATAAAATGGAGGTGATGAATCAAACAGTGATGCAAGATTTAAAACACGTATCCGGTGGAAACACAGAAGGTATACTGGAGATATTAGGATCGTTCGTGGTTGATGCCAAAAGCTTAAGCGATGATTGTTTATCTTCATTTGATACCGATGATTACAACGGCTTACATAAGGCTATTCATACTTTAAAGGGCCTGAGTGGTACTATTGGAGCTACACAGATTTACGAATTATCTAAAATAATTAATCATAAGGTTAAAACATCTCAATTTAAAAATTTGCGAGAAACTATTCAAAAGCTGCCTCAATACATTAATATTTTTGAGGATTACTTAAAAAATATTTCAAAATAATGTAACTTGGGCAATCTTTAAACCTATAATAATTTCTTCTTGATTATGAAAAAATATAAAATTTTTATCATAGAAGACAATAAGACAGAGGCCATGGTAATGAGGTTAGCCTTTAGTAGCCTCAAAAATCTGGATCCTCACTACTTCGACAATGGCAGTAAAATCCTCAACAGCTTAGAAGATAACCCTGATATTGTTATTTGTGATCTTAATCTACCCGACATTCATGGCTTGGAAATTATTGAGAAAGTAAAAGCCTACAACCCTGATATTGAAATTGTGGTGATATCTGCTCAAGATGATGTGGAAGTAATATCGAAAGCTCAAGACATGGGTGTGTTCAACTACGTAGTAAAAAGTGAAAGTTGCCTTGTGTACATTAAAAAGGTAATCGAAAACTTGATATTAGTTCTGGAAGCAAAGCAACCAGCTTAACTAATCTCAGTCGCTCTTCTGGTAAAGAACATTAAAATATTTAGGTCGCTTGACTTTTCTCCAAATACTGGTAGTGATATTAAGTCAAGTGTAACAAGTTTCTTATTTATTTTTATACTAATTGGCTGCTTAATTACCATTCCTCCAACTAGCTTTTTCATGAAACTCTGCTGTTCATCTTTATTTTCAAAGCTGATGAGATCATGCATGGTTTTGCCTAGTAAATTTTCAGCTTTGGCGTCCAATACTTTTACAGCTTCCTCGCTTATCCGATTTATCACACCTGCTTTATCAATGCTAATGGTCGGCAATTCATTCATCAATTGATCATACTCCAAATTTCCATTGCTATCAAGAGCACTGGTTAACTTACTAAAGGACATTGCAATTTGATCTTCTTCCTTATTGGTCCCGTTTAGCGAGAGTATAGTGCTTTTAACTCGTTCTTTTGCTAAATCTTTACGTAAGGTAGTTTCAGTTGCTATCTGGGTAGATACATCATAAATAAGCCCCATGAATTTATAAGGCTTCTTTTGTGCATCCCATACCGGTGCTACAGTGGTATCTATCCAATACTTGTTTTCAAAATTAATCGGTAGTATATTTCGTACTACCTGTCCTTGGTTAATATTTTCCCACATTTTATCTACAATAGAAATGTCAAAGTCAGCGTCAATGAATGAATAGAATGATTTTCCAATTACATCATTTTTATCTACCTCAAATGTTTGACAAAAATGCTCATTTATATTGATAATATTGCCTTCCAGGTTTATTTCAAATATACTGGCGGCCATATCCAACATATTTATTCTGGATTCTATTTCATTTTTTTGAGCAAGTAAATTTTGCTTAGTTATTTTCAATTCTCCTATGGTGGTGGATAAAATACCTTGATTTTGAATTAATTCAAGCTCAAGCTTTTTCTGTTCGGTTATGTCTACTAAAATGGTCATTATTTTGTAAACTTCACCAGCCAGATTACGGATAGGCGTACATATTGTAAGACAATACCTTAAATCACCGTCCTTAGATTTGAACCCTAATACTGCCGATTTAGTAGCTTGTTTTGCTTCCTCCAGGGCTATGTTGCAGGCGGTCTGGTCTTGTGAATTGTCATCGATGAGTTGGTAAAATTCTTTATTACGAATTTCTAGTCTTTTGTAACCAAACAAAGTGATAAATTCTTGATTAGAACTTTTAATTTTACCGTCCAGGTCTAGTTCAATTAATGGAAAAGTACTACTAATAGCATTAATTTTACTGCTTAAATCCAGGTCTTTTTCTTTCTCTTCTGTAGTAAATTGGGCAAACTGGATGATTTTATATGGCTTTCCTTTAATATCAAAAATGGGATTATAGGTTCCATTCAACCACACTTCTCTTCCCGATTTATTTAATCTTCTATATTCACCCGACATAAAAGAGCCAGCCCGTAAGCTTTCCCATAGCATTTGGTAGCGGCTACTATCCATTTCATCTTTAGGTACTAAGCTGCCTTCGTTTTTGCTTAATATTTCTTCTTTGGTAAATCCCATTACACTTAAGTACATGTCATTTACATCCAGTATGTTGCCTTCCAAATCGAACTCGATCGTAGCGTTCGTTTTATTAATGGCTTCTATTATGTTTTTACTTAAGTTTGTTTCCTTACCAAGTTCGGCCAGTTTTCTATTGAGTTCTTCTTGTGTTGCCTGTAGTTCCTCGGCATTTTGGCGCATCTGTTCTTCTTTCTGCTGCAATTCACTATTAATTGCTTGCGAATCTTCAAGTAGCTTTCGGGTACGCATAGTCATATGCGAGCTAGAAAGGGTAGAGCCAAAGGTTTCGCAAACAGAAACAACAAAATCTATTTTATATTGAGGCATTAAGTCAAAGAATGCAATTTCAATCGCTCCAAATATTTCTTCATTTACTTTTATAGGTGCAATTAAAATGCAAGTAGGTGTCTTTTTTCCCAGTCCCGAGGTGATATTAACATAATCTTCAGGCACTTCTTCAATATAAAGTAAATCTTTTTCTAAAATACACTGACCAATGAGCCCTTCCTCCATTTCAAGCCGGGTGTGCATTTTTTTGCGTCTTTCATAGGCATAACATGCTGTTAATTCTATAAATTTATCTTCTTGCTCCTCGTTGATCAGAAATACACCCCCTTGATTTCCTTCTAAATATTTAACCAGGGCAAATATAAATTGATAGCTGAGTTCGGGTAGCTCTGAGTGCTGATGTTGGCGCATTATTTCGCTAAACTTAGCCATACCGTTCACTGACCAGTTGCGTTTTCTTTCTTCTTCTGCTACTTCCTTTAACTTATCGCGCATTTCCAGCAGGGCTTTACCCAGCATGTCATCTTCATTCACTTCTATTTGCTCATCTACTTTGCCTTCGCCAATACTTATAGCAAAGCTGGTTGCATCGCTAATATGCTTACTTAGTTTTTGAAGTGAATTGTCAAGTTCAAGCAGATCTGTATTTTTTAGATCATTGTCAGTTTCATCAGTTCTGCCTTCTGATAAATTTTTGGCAAAAGAAGTTACTTTCCTGACTGGCTTGAAAAGCTTATTTCGAAAATAGAAATAGGAAAATATAAGAAAACCGAAAATAATTGCCTGTATGGAATATAACACCACTTTTAGGATGAGCTCTTTATCCGCTTGCCTACTTTTAAGCACATCTTGTACTTTATCAATATTGACCAAAACGGATGCCAGGGCAGTTTTTACAGACTTTAGGTCTTCACTGGCTTGTTTGGAAATTCGTATTTTATCTATTTGCTCAAATGAGGTACCTCCTAAATTATAAGCTTCATTTTTAGTGGCATTTTGCTCTACACTGGCTGTGCTTTTCAGCAGTCTATTGGTGCTGGCTACTAGATTTTGATAAGCCTCATTATCATTTACAGCATAATCTTCAATTTCATAGGTTTTATCATCGTATATATAGGTTCCTCCCGAAGAAAGCTTTTCTAGCAATCCGTTAAGCTTTTCAGCACTATTATTTATATTTTCAATATAATAATAATTACCCGTAAAAAAGTACAAATCGGTTTTGTTCTCGAAAAGCACCATCTTGTTTTTATATTGGGTTACTAGTTGTTGAAGTTCATTGCCATTTTTATTAAGCCTTTTAATCCACATGGTGGTGCTTAGCACGAAAGCTGCAGAAACTATTATAATTAACCCAATTAAAAAATATTCGGAGCGGAATTTACTTTTCATAATCACTAAGAAATTGTTTATGCTTATGCGCAATTATTGAATGAATTCTTCTACATAAGAATCAAAAGTGACTAATTTGTCACAGGCATCTTTGTCATTGGCCAGCCATTTTACATAATCAATAAATGTATGCGTAAATATCCAGATAAATTCAGGATGAATCTCGGCCACATCAGTTATAAAGCTTGTTTTAAATGAAACACGAAGAGAATATTCCTGCATTTTTTCAGTTAGTATCTCCTCTGTTTTATTTTTGTCCCATTTGCTCAGCCCCGGCACGTCTCCGTAGATATTTACCTTGAAAAAATTGGAAAATTGACTTACTACGGAAGCTGTTAAAATATTGTCAGTTTCCAGCAGTACGGCTTCTTTTATTTCATTGTTTTTCTCATTAGCATTTGGCATAATAAGATTTACAATTTCACCTGCACTTTTTTCTGTAAATACCAGGTAGCTTTCTGCAGGAATGTCACCTTTTACCTCGGTGATCAACACGTACAATTGTTCATCGTCACCAATTAAATGTTTCAAGTCATTATCGGGTGCAGCTGGTGGTATTTCCACATGTTGTAGTCGCACTTTTGTTTTAGCTAGTTTCGAAAAAGCGTCCGCCGCGTTGGCAAGGGCAATGTTAATTATCCTTTTGGCAACAGATACTTCATGATCATTTAAAAACCTTTGCATATTTTCTGACATCATTGAAGTATTTTGTTGATTTTTTCTACTAGCTGCTCATTAGTAAATGGTTTCACTATATAATCATCTGCTCCCAGTGTAATACCTTCATCAATTACCGATTGTTGGCCCACTGCACTTATCATAATTACTTTCGATTTCAATTCTTCACTTTTTATTACTTTCAAAATATCTAAACCCAGCATATCGGGCAATATATTATCAAGGGTAATTAAATCTGGCTGAAGCTCCAGTGACATATCAATGGCTGATTCGCCATTAGCGGCTTGACCTACTACATCGTAGCCTGCCGCAATTAAGGCGTCTTTAATAACCGTGCGCATGTATAGTGAATCATCCACTACCAAAACCTTTTTACTCATAGCTTTACTTATTTAAGTTTTTGATTTTTCACAATTCAATAGTTCAATCCTTACATTATTAATGATCAAATTGAATATGAAATTAATCATAAACCGCTTAGAAATGCAATTTAAGCTATATGCTGAGGCTAATAATGATGTGATATTTAGAAAAAATTCTTAATATTTGATAGTAATAATCTAATCAGGGGCATTTATATCAGCCGAAAAAATATTAGATATATGAGTACTCATATGGGATAAATCATTCGATAATGCCTGTTGTCGCTTTTCTAACTTTCTATAAATAAGAAGCTTGTGCCTATATAAGCTTAAAATTGATCAAAGTAATTTTTGGCAGAAAATAAAATATTTTGTAAAGCGGCTTAGAAGCCCGATTTAAGCAAATGCTAAAGTGAAGAATATCTTTTTTTGTAATAATCCAACATTTTTTTTAGGCTAGCATTATATTCGGTAATAAACAATTCTTCCAGCTGATCCATATTTCCTCGATAGCGAAGGTATGACTGAAAAAAAGTATTATTAGGAAGTTTTTGTTCAAATAGACCCAAATAATTTTTGGGCTGATAAAAATCAAGGCTGTCAATAGTATTTGCAAATTTTTGAATTACCTCTCGCTTCATCCTTTCTTTTCTTGATTTACTATATTCAGCATCGAAGGAGCTGTACAAGCTATCAAGTTTATGATAATAAATAAGTACATGATTGGCAAATAATTCTCTGTCGTGCATTTGCTGTACATAATTTTTCAACTCTTCAGATTGGGGGCCATATTTCAAAGCTAAAAATTGCTTGGCACCTTTGTTGCCAATAAAGGAAGCAAGGTTTTCATTGAACTGAACGCTATCTTTTATATAAAGCGTAGTATGAGTAAGTTCATGAATTATTAAATCGGCAAGCATGCCCTCTTCACGTAAAAGCATATTACTCAATATTGGATCATCGAACCAGCCAAGTGTAGACCAGCCGCCAACGGTGCGAATTCCGGTATCGTATCCTTGTGCCTGAAGATGCTCTTCTTCTACCTGTGCCAAATCCAAATCAAAATATCCTTTATAGGTAAATGAGCCCAGCAACGGAAATTTCCATTTTTTTTGTGTCATTTTATAAGGCTCAGAAGCGGTAACCACCCAAAGTACAGGCATGCCCTGCTGGTCGTACATTGTTGTATAATTGTCAGTTGGGGCCATACCCAATGAGTCTACTGCAAAATGTCTGGCTTCTTGTATCAGCATAAGTTTTTGCTTCAAAGAGTCAGGATAGCCAGGATTATTTAAAAAATCTTCAATAGGTTTAGTATTCGTGGTGATTTTTATTTGTCCTTTGGCTTGTCTTAAACCGTACAAAATAAGTTCATGCTGCCAAAGTAAAATTGCTAAAAGCAACATTAAAACAACCAGTAGCGATTTCTTTAACCAGCTTATTTTTCTACTCTTTTTTGGTTTGGACATTATTTTTTCATGAATTAATCAAATAGCGATTCTATATCCTGTCGAGATAGTTCTTTTACAAAACTTTCTTCTGTGGTAATTAGCTCACTTGCCAAATGAATCTTCTTTTCTTGCAGCGATAAAATCTTTTCTTCTACACTGTTTTTGGTAATAAATTTATAGGTAAAAACAGTATTTTTTTGCCCTATCCGGTGGGCTCGGTCTATTGCTTGAGATTCTACAGCTGGATTCCACCAGGGATCCAGCAAAAATACATAATCTGCTTTGGTTAAGTTTAGCCCTAGCCCACCAGCTTTAAGTGAAATGAGAAAAATACTTACGGAGGCATCATTTTGAAATTTCTCCACTACCCTTTGTCTATCTTTAGTAGCGCCATCTAAATACACATAGTTAAGCTTATTGTTGTCCAGGTACTCTTTAACTAAAGCCAAATGTTTTACAAACTGGCTGAAAACCAATATTTTATGCTTTTCGCTAATGGCATTGGTGAGCATATGAATCACATCTTCCATTTTACCCGAATCTCCGGGATATTCTTGATCTACCATGCGAGGATGATTGGCTAACTGTCTTAGTTTGGTCAATCCTTGCAGCAATAGAAATTGGGCTTGCCTAATGCCTTTATTGTCTATTTCATCTATTATTCTATTTCGAAAATGAGATTTAACTTCTTCGTATTTTTCTTCCTGCATAGCGGTCATGCCGCTATACTGTACATTTATTACTTTTTCTGGTAGTTCAGTTGCTACTTGAGATTTATGCCTACGCAGAATAAATGGTTTGATTATGGCATTGAGTTTATATGTTTTATCAGCATCTTTATTTTTTTCGATCGGCATCAGAAACTCATTTTTAAAAAATGACTGTGAGCCCAATAGTCCTGGATTCACAAAAGTCATTTGAGACCAAAGATCCAACGTGCTGTTTTCCAAAGGGGTGCCAGTAAGAATTAGCCGAAATTTTGATTTTAATTTTTTAACCGCTTTGGCAATATTGGAGCCAGGATTTTTAATGGCTTGCGATTCATCAAGAATAATATAATGAAAATAGTATTTCTGTAAAATATCTACATCTAACCTTATAATGCCATAACTGGTAAGTACCAGATCGTAACCTTCAAATTGAGCAGGGTCTTTTATTCTATTGGTGCCAGTATAGTTGAAGACTTTAAGTTCCGGTGTAAATTTTTGTGCTTCTTTTTCCCAATTATAAACCAGTGAAGTAGGCATTACTAATAACGTGGCATTGGTTGCACCTTTTTCTTTTTGAGCTTGCAGCATAGCTAAAGTTTGCACGGTTTTGCCCAGTCCCATATCATCGGCAAGACAGCCACCAAATTTAAAGTTATTCAAAAAATGCAACCAATTATAACCGGCTTTTTGGTAGGGTCGTAAATCGCCCACAAAATGAGTAGGAAGCGGGTAGTCATCAATATTTTCAAAGGATCTCAGCTTGTCGAGTTTTCTATCCATCATCACTTCAGCCAAATCTCCTTTTTTCATTTCTTCTATTAATGCCAGGTGATGCTTTTTTAAAGTAAGCCCGTCCTGATCTTTTTTATCATCAAGAAATGCAAAAAATTCAGCATATTGTTGAATCCAATGATTAGGTATAATGGCTATTTCGCCATTAGGCAACGTTATTTCATTGCCCTTTCGAAGTATAATCTTACGCAATTCTTTAAACGGAATTTCATACTCGCCAAACTTTACAATTGCATGTATATCAAACCAATCTATATTTTCCTTGATTTGAATATCCAGTGAAAAATCACCTAAAAAATAGGTCTTTTCATTTTTAGTTGATTGCTTGATTTGGATATTTTCCTGGTTTAAGTCATGCGTGTTGAGTGTGAGCCATGATACCGCCTCACTCTTTTTTAAGTAGGCTTTGGAGTGCTTTAAAGGTAAATCCCACTGTTTTAACAGTCTTATGATATGTTTTTCTCTATTTAAATCACGGCTAATACGATGAAAAATATACTCGCCCTCAGATACCTTCTCCACACTTACGCTTACCGGCGAAAGCATATCTCCTCGAAATGAAAACCTATTATAGCGAAAGCTTAAATCAAAAAGCATATCCTTTTCTGCTTTCTTTTCAGGCATTTCCTCTTCACCAAAGAGTGCCAGGGACTGCTGCTTTGCTACAGCAACTTCAGTTAAAGTAAGTACAGCCTCAGGTTCATATCTTTCAGTTTTTATTTCAAAGCCTTTGGCATATACATCAAAAGAAGCCACCAGGGGAGCTATAAATTTTTTATAGTATACTTCTTCTACTTTTTGGGGTACTACTATGAATTTTTTCTTCAGGAAAGGCTGCAGTTTATGGCCGTCCACTTCTTTTTCAAAGGTAAATAAAATGCCATTGCACACCATCCATGCAGGATCTTTGCAAATGATGTAGCAATCTTTACATTGAAAATCAACTTTTTCTCCTTTGTGCTTAATGGTAGGGAAATAATGAGTGTTATCTTCATTTTTTCTGAAATGGAAAAGTACCGTTGCTTTTTCGTCGGCAACTTCTAGCTGTTTCCAAGTGGGCTCTCCATCGCTACCCATTTCAAAAACCAGTTTGCCATGTGTTAATTTTAATATTTTGGCCCTTCTCCTCTCCAGGTACTGATATATTTCATCAATCATTAACTTATTAGATTCGGGATTACCATATATTTTAGTAAAAAAATCAGCAGGCTTTATTTTCTTTCCGTAAAAATTCCGAATCACTGCTTGTTGATTCATTGAATCAATGATATCAATAATTTCATAATCCTTTTCATCCAGTGCTTTGGCAAACTCTTTTGCATTTTGAGCACTAATGTTCTGATGTAGCAAGGTAAGTCTCAGCTGGTCATCTTGTTGCACAACATACGATTCAAAAAGATATCCTAGATACTCATGTTCGTAAAGCGAATAAACAATTTGGAAAGGCTTATCAATTGAAACTTTCATTTTATATGTTGTTGCTTAAATTTTTAATTACCAATGGTTGATATGGAAATATTTTACTACTTGTATTAGTAAAATAACATAAGTTAATGGAGCAACCAAAAAACATTTTGATCATGGTTTGCCAATCAAATCAAATCTCAAAAATACAACTTAATTTTCATAGTGCAATGACATTAATCATATAAAAATGGAATTTATGAGGGTGTATCGTAGATAAATTATTTACAAGAATTCGTTTCTCTAAAGCTATTATTACTATTATAAGCTGCATATAATCTATTGTACTAAAATATTATCATCAATAATGATTATACCATTTGGCTTAAAATATACTACTCGTTGGTTCATTCACACCAAAGTTCCTAAGTGCTGGGGTGTTCACTTTCATACACATGCTTGTTTTATAATCGTACAATATTTTTTGTTATAGCCTACTGTAAGTAACTCCAGATCGTATGGCACAGCAATTGCCATTTTATAAATAATAAAATTTATGTATGGTGAAACACTATTTCATATTAGCCTATCGCAAACTTAAAAAATATAGCCTTAACGTTATCATGGGCTGCTTAATGCTGATGGCCAGTATTGGCAGCATCCTTTTTTTGCTAATACATTTATTTAATGGTGAGTATTTGCTCAAATTTCAAATGATTGTAATTTTTGGGATATTATTTATTATGGCCATAGCTTCGATTAATTACTTCCATGTCAGTTCAATTCTTTTTTTGCAGCAAAAATCTGAATACATACTGCGAATCATTTTAGGCGCATCTTTTTTTGATTTGCTGCTCCAGGTTATTATTGAATCATTGCTGCGAACTTTTATAGCTACAATAGTAGCATTGGCAGTAGCCGATATTGCTACCCCTATGGTCAACCATCTTACCATGTATCAGATGCAGCTAAATAAAGATTTTGACTGGAGAGTACTATTAGCATTAATTTCTATGAATGGTGTTTTAAATAGTGTTGCTTTGGTCAATTTATTTCTTCATCGAAAAAGAATGGTAATAGGTTTTCAAACATGTAAATCATAACTATTTCAAAATTAAAATTTTAACTTATTTAAACTAAAGCTGTCCCATATTCATTTTAATAATAGTAAACATTACGAATAAAATGAATAGATAAGTTAAATTTTATAATTTTACTTAATAGCCAGGAGATAATATGAAATTGAAAGCTTTTATATGCTTATTCATAATTTATAACTTTGCCGCTGCAAACCCTCTGTTTTGCCAAATATTTGGATTTGAGTTTAAGGAAGATAAAAAGCGTGTATTAATAGATGCTGAAATTCATAACAACCTGGTAGTAATTCCCGTGACATTGAATGGTAAAGTGCCGCTCAAATTCATTTTAGATACAGGAATAAGAACTGCCATCCTCACAGATAAATTTATTACTGATGTATTGCAAGTATCGTATGATAGAAAAATAACCGTAAAGGGACCGGGAGATGGACGCGTAGTTGAAGCTTATGTTGCCCACAACGTGAGCCTCGAATTGCCAGGAATTAAAGGTAGCGGGCAAGCATTGTTGGTATTGGAAGAAGACTACTTGAAATTAAGCAATAATTTGGGAACTGAAGTTCATGGTATATTGGGTTATGAGTTATTTAGCAGGTTTGTTGTGGAAATAAATTATAAAGCAAGCCAGGTTATTCTTCATAAAAAGGAATTTTTTGAGCCTAAAAGAAAATTTACCCCGATACCGATATTGCTTGAAGATACTAAGCCTTACATAAATGCCGATGTCCTTTTTAAAAACGGATACGCTATCCATGGCAAATTTTTGATAGATACCGGAGCTAGTCATGCAATGTTGTTAGAAAGGAGTGAGAATAGCAATAGAATACCCACACCTCAAGAATATGTAAGGGCTAACTTAGGGAGGGGGCTGGGAGGAGTGATAAGCGGGCAAATTGCCAGGTTGTACTATGTGAAAATTAATGATTTCAAGTTTGAAGATGTGATTGCTTCTTTTCCTGACAATGAAGGCTATTTAGACTCACTCTTTATAGATAGAGATGGTACTATTGGTGGTGAATTATTGAAGAGGTTCAGGGTGGTAGTGGATTATTCATCGGAACTTATCTATTTAAAACCCAATAATCGATTTAAAGAAGATTTTGAATATAACTTGAGCGGAATGGACATCATTGCGGCGGAAGGAAATTATCACAAATTTGTAGTGGATGGTGTGTTGGATAATTCACCGGCAAAAAAAGCAGGGATTAAAAGTGGAGATATAATAGAGGTTATAAATGGCCAATCAGCTGATAATATAAAATTGAACTATGTAAACATGGTGCTCAATTCGAAAAAGGGTAAAAGAGTGAGGCTTCTGATAAGAAGAGAAAATAAGCTGATGCGAAAGAAAATAGAACTTAAAAGTAATATATGACTGATGTATCTCGCTGCGCCTGGGCTGAAGGAAAAAATCAGCAATACCTTGACTACCATGATCACGAATGGGGCGTACCTGTTTATGACGATTATAAGCACTTCGAATTTTTAATTTTAGAAGGTGCTCAGGCTGGTTTAAGTTGGAGCACTGTATTAGCCAAAAGAGAAGGATATAGAAAGGCATTTGACAATTTTGACCCGATGAAAGTGGCTATATATGATGAGGATAAAATGTTTCAATTGCAGCAAAATCCCGGTATCATTCGTAACCAATTGAAAATAAAATCTGCCGTAAATAATGCTTGCCAGTTTCTGAAAGTACAGAAAGAAGTAGGTAATTTTTCTGATTATATCTGGTCTTTTGTAAATCATAAGCAAATTGTAAATCATTGGACCAGCTTAGCTGAAGTGCCAGCTACCAGTAAAGAATCGGATGCTTTGAGTAAAGATTTAAAAAAGAGAGGTTTTTCTTTCGTGGGTAGTACGGTAATGTACGCGCATATGCAGGCCTGTGGTTTAGTAAATGACCATGAAACTAGTTGTTTTCGCTACCACCAGGTAAACAAATAAAAAAAGCTGTCCTGTTAATGATACAAGACAACTTTTTTGTAAATATTTATTGTGAGGTCTATTCTACATGCACCTCAAATTCTTCTATTTTCACGTTGCCGTTCATATCTATAGCTTTTATTTTTAGCTCATAGTGTCCCACTTCTGCGTTGGCGGGTATTGTTACAGTTTCGTCAATTTGATATTCCAAGGCACCATTCAGTTCTACTTCAATTTCCCAAATTGGCTCCTCAGAAGTTACCCTGCCATGGTCGTGGTCATGGTCTTCATGTTCTTCCATTAGATAAGCATGTACTTCCTCCAAACCATCCGGATCAGATACATCTACATCCAAAGTAAAAGTACCACCCGGGCTTGATTCTACTTCGGTGCCCGAAGTTGGGTTATTGATGGTGATCAATGGTTGCTCTGCTTCATCCACTATTTCAAATTCAATTGTCATCAGATCACCTTCGTTACCTAAGTTGTCGAAGAATTGAATATTGAAGTGATAAGGACCGGTGGCGGCATTATCAGGTACAACAAAGTCTTCATGCACGGTTTGTTCTCTGCCAATTAATTCAATAATTCTTTCATCTGAGAATGGCTCTGCCTCCTCATTGATTCTGCCGTGGGAATGACCATCGAAATTGTTGTGGATATCGATTTTCAGCTCTCCCAGTCGTACATCATCAGAAAATACAGCGTCAAAATGCATGGTAGTACCCGGATTTACTTCAATGTCTTCATCGGGTGAGGTATCATTAAGTAAAACATTACTTACCACAGGATCAGTTGTGTCTACTATAGCATCTTCATCGTTACAGCCAGCTATTGATAATACCAGGGCCAGCATCATTGGAAAAATAAAAATGTAACGTACATTAGAAATCTTTTTCATAGTATAAAAATTATAGTTAATTTTAAATGCAATATGATTGCAAACTTAAGTGATAATGTAATTAAATGCAACAGTGTTGCAATATTTTATGTAAAAAAATAATGCTATGTCTACCGATTCTATTTTAAAAGATCATAAAGTAATAAGTACCGCGATCCGAAAAAAAGTATTAGATATGATTATTAATCATGATTATGCTTTAACACATCAGGATATGAGTCATGAATTGTCAGGAGATATTGATAGAGTGACGCTATATCGTACTTTGCATACTTTTGAAGAGGCTGGGTTAATTCACAAAATTATAGATGAAGATGGTGTATCAAGATTTGCCATGTGTCGCGATTGTAACCAGCATGAGCATAAAGATCATCACGCGCATTTTCATTGTGAAAAATGTGGAAAAATATTCTGTTTAGATGACCCTGAAGTCTCTGATTTTAACATTCCACCGGGGTTTCAATTGCGCGACATATCTGTTGATATTAAAGGCTTGTGTAATGAATGTAATTCAGTTAGTATTCATATAGGCTAAGAACACAACAAAACAAATGGATAAGAAAAACAGCGTATTTATTGCAACAAGTTTAGACGGCTTTATAGCTGATAAAAATGATGGAATTGATTGGCTACATTCCATTCCGAATCCAGACAATGAAGATATGGGATATGTGGAATTCACAAATGGGATTGACGCAATTGTTATGGGGCGAACAACATTCGAAACGGTAGTCGGATTTGATATTCCCTGGCCATATAAAAAACCTGTATTTGTATTGAGTAACAAACTGAAAGAAATACCTGAATCGCATAAAGAAAAAGCCTTTTTAGTAAACGGAACTCTAACGGAAATTTTAAAGCAAATTCACGGAAAAGGATATGGAAGACTATACGTTGATGGCGGAACAACAATCAGGAATTTTTTAAAAGAAGACTTGATTGATGAAATGGTTCTTACGACTATTCCGATTTTATTAGGTGGAGGATCTTCACTATTCGGAGACTTACCAAACGAACTGAAATTTGAACTAACCGAAACAAAAACATTTCTTAATCAAATATCACAAAGACATTATAAACGGAAAAGATAAAATACGAAATGCTACAATGTATATAAAAAATAGGCGAAATAGTGATCATACTAGAGTTTTTGGCTCGCATCAAACTTGGTGTCTAGCCGAAAGTTTCCCGCTTCCAAATCGCTTACTTTTCATATACTAAACGGTAAATAATAGTTACCGGTCTACTTCTCCCATCACGAAATCGATGGAGCCCACTATGGCTATCATATCGGAGATCATCGTGCCCCGGGCTAGTTCTGGTAGTATCGATAAGTTAACAAAACAGCAAGATCTGGCTTTTACCCTCCAGGGTATATCACTTTTGCCATCAGCTCTAAAGTAAAATCCGAGCTCCCCTTTTGGCGATTCTGCACGCGCATATAAGTTTTGTGCCTTAGGTCTTATTTTGGCAGGTACCATAGCCCTCGGATCAAAATCTCGCGTTCTTTTGTGCTCCCCGGTAAGCTTATACAGACATTGCTCAATTATACGTACCGATTGATAGCATTCTCTCACGCGTACTTCTGTTCTATCCCAGCAGTCGCCTGTTTTTCCCATTTTACCTTCACCCACGGGTACATCAAAGTCTAATTCAGGATAAACTGAGTAGCCATCTACTTTACGAATGTCATAGGCCAATCCGGAACCTCTAAGCATGGGGCCGCTGATGCCATAATTAATGGCCAAATCCAAAGGCAAAACGCCTACATTGGCTGTGCGTTCGATGAATATTTTATTTTCTGTTAGTAAATTTTGAAGCTCTTTTATTTTAGGTTTAAGATAATTGACAAACTCCAGGCACCTATCTTCAAAGCCAATCGGTAAATCATAATAAAGGCCGCCAATCCAAATGTAATTGTACAACATTCGGGCACCGCAAGTCCATTCGAGCAATCTTAAAATATGTTCCCGGTCACGCATGAGCCAAAGAAACGGAGTAAACGCGCCAATATCTAGTCCATAAGTTCCGATAGCTACGAAATGAGAAGCAAGGCGATTCAACTCAGCAACTAGTACCCTAATGTATTCTACTCTTTTGGATATTTTTTCTGTTATGCCAAGCATTTTTTCTACGCCTAACACGTAAGCATGCTCAGAATTCATAGCGGCTACATAATCCATCCGATCTACAAACGGGATATTTTGATTGTAAGGTAAGTTTTCGGCATGCTTTTCAAAACAGCGGTGTAAATAACCCATGTGAGGCACTACATCAACTATTATTTCACCATCGGTAACTACCTCAAGTCGTAGTACTCCATGTGTGCTAGGATGCTGAGGGCCCAGATTTATTAACATGTGCTCTGTTTTCAGATCAGATGCTTTATATTTATTGGGTACAGAATTAGATAAATGATCCGGATGATATTGATATTGAATTTTGTTGGCCATTGGGTTAATCTACTTTTATGCCATGATAATATTCCTGAGTTTCGTAATCTTTCCTCAGCGGATAGCCTTTCCAGTCTGCCGGTAATAAAATTCGACGCATGTCGGGGTGGGAGGTAAAGTTTATACCCAATAAATCATAAGTTTCTCTTTCAAGCCAGTTGGCAGTACGCCATACAGAACTTACACTTGGAATGGCGACTAATTGATTAGGTAGAGGTCTTTCAATTATTACTTGCAGGGATAAAAAATAATGATGTGGTATAGAATGAAGATTATAAATTACTTCCATCGTGCCGGCTTCTTTGCCATTGTCTACACCAGATATACATTGTAAAAAGTCAAAGTACAATTGCTCATGGTTGTGCAATTGCTGGCAAATGGCAAGTAAGTTATCAGTAGCTACTTGCAGCATTACCGGAGTGGCTTGGTCATCAATATTTTTAATGACATCATCCCCGAGTTTATCTTTTATTATGTTAATTACAGTTTCTATCATAATCAAGCTTCAGCTAATTGGTTTAATTTTTCAATTGCTCGTGGTGCTTTTATGCTTTCCATTCTTATTTTTTCCTGTAATTTTAAAAAACCTCCGATCAAAGCTTCCGGTCTGGGAGGGCAGCCAGGCACGTAAACATCTACCGGAATTATTCTATCTACGCCTTTTACCACATGATAACCGTGCTGCCAATAAGGCCCGCCGCAATTAGAACATGATCCCATGGAGATTACATATCTTGGTTCAGGCATTTGTTCAAAAAGTCGTCGTATTCGATCAGCCATTTTAAAAGTAACGGTGCCGGCCACGATCATTACATCCGATTGTCGGGGAGAAGGTCGTGGGAATACACCTATTCGATCAAGGTCGTAGGCGGAAGCATAGGTGCTCATCATTTCTATCGCGCAGCAGGCAATCCCAAAACCCATGGGCCATAAGGAAGACAAGCGCGCCCAATTAATCACATCGTCAAGCTTAGTAATAATGATGCCTCCTTTACCACTTTTATTTTCACTTAGGTTCATAAATCATTTTTTAATACTGGATACTTTGTGTTCCTTATTCCAATTGTCATATACACTACGGGGAATATGAGATTTGAATTTTGAAATTCGCGGTTGAGGTTTCACCCATTCCAAAAAACCTTTTCCCCAGGCATAAGCTAACCCTAAGGCTAAAATTGCCACAAATACAAAAATTTCAAATAAGGAAAACCATCCCCAGGTTCCTTGAGTCGCCTCTATTAATTCCCGATCGCTAAATACGGTAGACCAAGGAAAAAGAAAAACTAATTCTACATCGAAAAGTACAAAAATGAGCGCGATAATATAAAACCTAATATTAAATTGCCCCCAGGCAGCCATTATTGGTTCTTCCCCGCATTCGTAGTTGCTTAGTTTTTCTTGGTTTGGCCGATTAGGCCTTATTAATTTGCCCGTCATTAAACCACCAACCAATAGCCCAATTCCACCAATGATAAATAGTAATACAATGCCAAATTCAGATAATTGATTTTCTATAATCATATAATTAAAAGTCAATGGTACCAAAGTTATTAAAATGCCCGTTACTTTTTATTTTCTGTTTCATTCTTTCTACTTCTTTAAGTGAAGGTAGTAGTTGATTTAAGTGATTTACAATATGCTTTTGTCTTTCACTTTCCTTGGTCATGCTCAAAAGTTCGTATTCCTGTTCCAGGCTAAGCCCTACATTATGAGCTACAGCAAAGGTGTCAGCATCATATGCTATGGTTACGCTCGATATCACATTGATCAGTTGAAGTAGCTCTTTTGTTTTCTCGATCATTTCTAATTGAAGGCCAGCATCGCTGTCTTCTTTATTGGGCAGATACTCCACATCTCCTTTAGCATATAATTTATTTGGGTATGGATTGCTAAAATCCAATACTTTAAAGATTCTATCGGCTCTGGTTACAATATCCATCCGGCCATCTTCATAAGTTTTTTCCACCCCTTCTATTCTTACTGAAGTGCCATATTCAATTGTCGTTTTTACATAAGAAGGAATACCGAATACCCCCGACTCTTTTAAGCAATCCTTAATTAATTCTTTGTATCGCGGTTCAAAAATGTGCAGATTGATTTTTTCTCCGGGAAAAGCTACAATATTCAGTGGGAAGAGGGCTATATTTTCTGGCATTTTAAAATTTTCTTTTTCGTCAAATATTTCATTTTGAGCAAGTTGTTTTAATCAAATAAATAACTCCTGAGTGTAATATTATGACACATTTAAAAGTTTTCATTTTACTGACCTTTTTTTATTTTGGTCATTAAAAGTATTTGAATCTAAATTATTAAAAATGAACCAGTTATTTATATTATTTCTAGCATTAATACAATTTTTATTCATTAATGAGTCGCCAAAAACTGAAAAAACCGATTGTGTTTCAACTGAAGAAGTAAAGCTATATAATTTAATTAATAAATATAGAGAAGAAAAAGGGCTGGAACCTGTAAGATTTTCAGCTTCTTTGAGTCAGGTAGCTAAATATCACGCGATAGATCTAACCCAAAATTATGATTTGAAAGACCAGAAAAATTGCAATCCTCACAGCTGGTCGGATAAAGGAGACTGGACTGCTTGCTGCTATACCAATGATCATAAGAATCCGGAATGTATGTGGAAGAAGCCACTTGAAATTAATGGGTATCCTGGTGATGGCTTCGAAATAGTTTATTTTCACTCCAATGAAGTAAAAGCAGCACCTGCCCTGGAAAGCTGGAAAAAGAGTAAAGGCCACAATCCGGTAATTGTAAATGAAGGTACCTGGGCCAAGGCCAAATGGAATGCTGTAGGTGTGGGTATTTATGGAAACTTTGCAGCAGTATGGTTTGGCATGATAAAAGATCCGGCAGGTGAACCCGTGCAATGCAAATAGAAAAAGGCGAAAATAAATATTTTCGCCACATTTTTTTGATTCCCTGGTATTATTGTCAATTTTTGTAGAAATTGATTAAAATGATATTAGCCAGTACATTTGGAGTTTTTTATCAAGAAGGAAGAAGTTTTATTCTTGATATAAATAGTGTGGATCATATTTTATTCATAATTGCTGTTTGTGCAGTTTATTTGTTAAAAGATTGGCGAAAGGTGGGAATCATCTTGCTTGCATTTACTATAGGATATACCTTATCGCTTTGTTTAGCTGCAAATAGAGTGATTAATGTCAATTATGAAGTGATTGAATATTTAATTCCTGTTACCATATTTATTACTGCTGTTTCAAACGTACTTAAAAAACAATATACATTTTATAAAAAAAACCTGCAATCCAATTACTTTTTTGCGTTGGTTTTTGGTATTATTCATGGTTTTGGATTTTCACAACATCTAAAAAGCCTGGTGAATGATATTCCCTCTTTTTGGCAAACTTTTGCCTATATTGTAGGTCTTGAATTAGCGCATGTCATTGTTATTCTCCTTTTTCTGATTGGCTCATATATATTTGTAAATATCATTAATATCAACAGGCGCGATTGGAACCTGGTTATTTCCTCAGCTATTGCAGGTATTGCTATTACCTTAATGTTTGAGTCCAGATATTGGATTAATTAATTAGTTCCTTCCTGCTCCATTGTGCCATGTAAGATTATTATTAAAAAGTGTATTGTGGCCACCAATATTACATGGTAAATACTAACCTTACATAAATAAAATTTCACCTAATAATACTGATCAATTACCTGATAATGAGTAATTAATAATTGATGCACCTTTTGTTATGAGCCGTTGTGAGAAGGATTTTATAGATCAATAGATAATCATTGTAAAATGCTGACAATCATCAATATAGCTACAAAATTTTAATAAATGATATTATTTATTACTTCAAATAAAAGCCAACTGTAATATTTTTTATGAAAATAATAAAAAAATGCCTAAATTCAGGTTACCTTTTATGTATTAAATATATAAATGAAAAACATGAGAGTCACACTTAAACTTAATATTTATGGAAAATTTAATGGGAGTTGGATATCAACTGACGTTAAGCTGTATCAAGGATATAGCTAGCAACGTAGATGGCGTGTATGTAGATTATGATAATAATCGATTTGCTGTAATTGTTCCTTTACAGGATAATAAAAGAATTCAAAAAGTTTTCGGAGTATTTGATGAAAATTTTGAAAAAGTAGAATTTCATTCTATTGTTTGTGATAAAGAACAAGCGGATTTGGTGCTACTTTTGAACAATCAGAAAAAATTTAATTATTCTAAATTCATTATAGATTCGGATAAGGTAATGATTTCCGCATCAGTAATGGTAGATTATGCTACTCCGGATATTTTGGAAGAAGTGATAATTGAAGTAGCAGAAAATGCTGATATTTGGGAAAAAAGATTTACGGAACAAGATATTTATTAGTCTATGAAACACATTTACTTAATTTAGGCTCTGGTTTACCAGGGCTTTTTTTATATCTTAAAATCAGCAATTTTTTTAAATTATGTTAAAATTTAAAAAATCTACCTACAGAGCCATAGCGGTTCTGCTAGCAATTTTGTTGCTCATTTGGTCATTAATGTGGGGATTTGATTTTTATTAGTTATGGATTATCCTTTCGATAAAGAAATTTTGCCCAAAATAGCCAATACGAAAATGCCTTTTGGTAAATATAAAGGCACTTACTTAATTGACTTACCCGAATATTACTTGACTTGGTTTGCTCAGCAGGGTTTTCCTCAAGGTAAACTGGGCGAAATGTTAGCGCTTACTTTAGAAATTAAAAGTAATGGACTTACAGGTTTAGTTAAGCCTTTACGAAAAAATTAATCAAAGGTCATATCAGTTTTCAATGCTTTATCTTTTTTATACCGTTGAATGGCCAATGCTAATAATTCACTGATTAAATTCTTATAAGAAATACCGGTTTCTGCCCATAACTTGGGGTACATACTTATTTTAGTAAAACCGGGCAATGTATTAATTTCATTTACAAAAATATCATCATCTTCAGTGATAAACATATCCACCCTGCCTAGTCCTTCACAATTAAGCGCTTGAAATGATTTAATAGCAATTGACTGCACTCTTTTTTGGGTATTTTCATCCAGTTTGGCTGGAATTAATAAAGAGGCTCCTTTCTCATCAATGTACTTAGCATCATAAGAATAGAATTCATGGTGTGCAACTATTTCTCCCGGCACAGATGCTTCAGGCTGTTCATTGCCTAAAACAGCACACTCTATTTCTCTACCTTTTATATATTTTTCTACTATTACTTTATGGTCAAACTGGTAGGCTAATGCTAAATATTTTTCAAATTCATTTTTGTTGTTGGCTTTACTCACCCCTACCGAAGATCCCATATTAGCTGGTTTAATGAAAACTGGCATTCCAAGCGCTTTTTCTACTGTGTCAAAAGAAGGGTTGTTTTTTGACCGATTTATAAAAGTAAAAAATTCAGCATTTGGAATTTTAGCAAAATCCATCAGCTTTTTCATTATGTCTTTATCCATACTTACTGCCGACCCCAATACAGATGGGCCAACAAATGGCAAATCCATTAATTTCAATAGGCCTTGCATCGTGCCATCTTCGCCAAAAGGCCCATGTAGTATAGGGAATACTACATCGGGGGTAGTAAGGTACTTTCCGTTGTTAATATCATAAAGCTTGTTCTCACCCGTGCCAGCTATAATAGCCACTGGGTTTCCCGAGGTAGCCAATGAAATTTTGGCAGGATCGTTCGCGTTAATCAAAAAATCATTTTGAGGAAAAATTAGCCATTGACCTTGTTTATCAATTCCTATGATCATCAGGTCATACTTTTCCCTATCTAATGCATCAATTATACTTTTGCCAGATTGTAAGGAAACTTCATGCTCTGCCGACCGGCCGCCACAAATAATAGCTACAATTTTTTTTGAATTCATATAAAAAATATTATTGATCTTGTAAAAAGGTTATATCTAAGTAGCTTATTCAAAAAAATGTAGTTGGGGTGTTCACCCCAACCTGGCATTACTTAAACTTATCTACCTGGGCATAAGCCTCAATTACAGCCATTTCGCCTTCTTTGCCGGGTTGGCTGTTTCCATGTTCCATACCTAATACACCTTGCCATCCTTTGTTATAAATATGTTCAAACACATTTTTATAATTGATTTCACCAGTAGTTGGTTCTTTTCTTCCTGGATTATCTCCGGTTTGAAAATAGCCTATTTCATCCCATGCCTTATCAATGTTTGGTATTAAATTACCTTCAGTGATTTGCTGGTGATAAATATCAAATAAGATTTTGCAAGAAGGACTATTGACAGCCTTGCAAATCATATAGGCTTGAGGAATTTGACTAAGGAAAAGCCCCGGATGATTGGCCCACCAGTTGAGCGGCTCCAATACCATGGTTAAATTATGTGGTTCTAATATCTCACTGGCTTTTCGAAGTATATCTATTACATTAGCAGTTTGATAGTCCATTTGCAAGCGCAAATCTACATGTCCTGGCACCACGGTCATCCATTTGGCGTTTACTCTTTTAGCTACTTCAGCCGATTCTTCGATTTCCTTGAGGAATTGGTCGCTTTTTTCTTTATCACCGCTTACCAATGAAGGCTCATTCCAAAATATTTTATGTGCTACAAATACACCCATAGTCATGCCTAGATCAGACATGGTTTTGGCTATTTTTTCTTGTAATTCTACAGGTCTACCTTTCATACCATTATCTTCCCAGGCCGTAAATCCTTGATCAGCAGCAAATTTTAGTTGGTCTAGGTAGTCTTCACCAGCTACATTTTTAAACATTCCCAGGTGAGGAGCGTATTTTAAATTAAATTCATGCTTCTTTTGCATTTTTAAAGAATCCGCTAAAATTGAATGAGTTCCTAAACCGGCAACAGCACCAAAAGCTAACGTGGTTTTTATAAAGTTTCTTCTTTCCATTGTAAATCAGGTTTATGTATCTAATCTTTTGTACAGTTTTTGTAAAGCAATACTTATAAAACATTTTCAAGCAAATATAAAGTAAAAAATAATGCGACTGATAATTACAATCCCTCTGATTTTCAGTGTTTTCAATTGTCTGGTAGCAGATGACTTATATCGTTACAGCTTTCAGGAAAAGCATATGGGCACCTATGTTAAAATTATAATGTATCATTGCGACCGGGAAGAAGCGATTGCAGCTGCCGAGGCCGCTTATGATACGATAAATTTAATGAATCAGGTAATGAGTGATTATCTGGCAAACAGCGAGATCAATCAATTGAATAATGCTCCGGCAAAGAAACGGGTATCGGTAAGCCCCCAACTTTTTCAGGTATTAAAAAAAGCCTATAAAATGTCGAAATTAACTAATGGCGCTTTTGATGTAACTGTGGGGCCAGTTGTAAAGCTATGGCGAAAGGCGCGAAAGGATGAAAAACTTCCTGAGAAGCAAGCTCTTCAAAAGGCTGGTAAAGCGGTTGGATACAAAAAAATTATGCTAAAAGACAGCTTTGTAGTCAAAAAGAAAGATGGTATGAGTCTGGATTTTGGCGGCATAGGTAAAGGTATTGCCATGCAAGCTGCAATGAAGGCTATAAATGACGCAGGCATTCAAAGGGTATTGATCGATGCCGGAGGTGACATTTTGGTAGCACAGTCACCACCAGAGGAGAAAGGCTGGAAAATTACGGTAGGGTTGTTTGAGCATTCACGTTATAAAAAGGAATTATTCTTAGAAAATACCGCAATTGCAAGTTCTGGCGATTTGTATCAATTTCTGGAGGTAGAAGGCATACGCTATTCTCATATTGTAAATCCAGTAACAGGAATGGGGGTTACCGGACAAAGGCGCAGTACGGTAATTGGTCCTGATGCAGCAGTTGCCGATGCTTTGGCATCAGCTCTATGTGTAGTCCCTTGTAAGCAAGTGCAAAAACTAATCACAGCATTTGATGGATATCAAGCATTGGTATTTGAAAATGATGATGGAAGTAAAATAAAAATATTGGAAGATTTTTTAAAACTCAAATAGAAATGGGGTAATGAACTTATCCTATTTCTATTTGGTTAATGAAAATTGTGATATAAAAAAGTGCAAAGTTTCAATGAATATACACTCATTTCAAAAATTATCAATGGATAATAAGGTGAAAAAACTTTATTTGGAAGGCGAGTATATTATGTCCATTCGTTATTATCGACATAAAATAAATCTTTATTTATTGGAAGGGCATTATATAGAAGTATATTACAATCATAGAAAAGCCTGCATAGACAAAATTGATTTACTTGATCTAAATCACAAGCGCATGAAGTGGTACCTCGATCAAATTAAAGTTTCCAGTGGCCTTTTCAATAGCTAAACCTCTTCAAAATACTTCATTTTTTAACTTGGAATATTAAATAATTGTTAACCTTTGGATATTTACCCAAAATTATTCTTAAATAAATGAAACCCTAATTCAATTATAGCGTATTTAAAATTATGTTTATTAATTGAATTATTGTGAAATTGTTAAGCATGCAATATTTCTGTTAATAAATTAGAGTAAAAAGTAAAAAATAATTTTCATAATCAAAAAAATTGTTTTACTTTTGTACCAGCAACAAACAACAAGGTCAAACTTAAATTTTTAGGTCAAATGAAAAAGGCAGCAGCAATTCTCGCCCTTTCACTCATAATGTGTAACATAAATTTACCAATATTTGCTGGTAACAAAACTCACAAAAGTGAAATAACTATAAATGTTAACGATAACAATAACAGTCGAGCTTTCTTTGTGAAGATAACAAATGAAGGAGAAAAGACATTTAAGTTATTGGTAAAAGGTTCGAAAATTGAGCCGATTGAGGTTAAAATTTATGATAGCGGCAAAAATTTAATTGCCAAGGATTTTATCGACAATGATAAAAGTTTTACTAAATTGTACAACTTAGCTCAGGTAAAATCAAAAAAAATCATCTTCGAAGTAATCAATCGTGAAGATTTGATTGCAAAAGAGGAGTTCAAATAAGAATTTTGGGTAGTAATTGTTTTTCATAATTTATTGATTTTGGGGCCTTGGGGAAGAAATTCCTCAAGGTTTTTTTAATGTCAATAACTTTTAGACTATATGACTTGATGACCAAAATAGGTGATTATAATGAATTGGAGGTAAAATCGGCAGAGGAGTATGGTTACCACTTATTATGTGGAAACGACGAGGTTTTTTTGCCCCGCCCATTGGCACCTCAATCTATTCAGGTCCATGATATTGTGCGTCTGTTTGTCTATTCAGATGTAAGAAATAACCTAATAGCTACGAGTCGCCAACCGATTGCAAAAGTGGATGAAATAGCACTCCTTAAAATTGTAGATTTAACCACTCATGGAGCTTTTGCAGATATCGGTATCGAGAAGGATTTATTTATACCTTATAAAGAGCAGGAAGTAAAAATGATCAAGGGCAACAATTATTTAGTAAGAGTCTGTTTTGATCATCGTTCTGAAAGGCTAATTGGTAGTACAAGACTTAGAGATTTTACTGAATCAAACACTGCTGAGTTGCAGGAAGGTATTGCGGTTGATTTATTAATTTATCGCAAAGTAGACCTGGGATACGAGGCCATCATCAATCAAAAATATCTAGGTTTAATTTATGAAAATGAAATATTTGAACCTATTAATATAGGTGATAGTAAAAAAGGATATATTCTTAAAAAAAGAGAGGATGGTAAAATTGACCTTCGGCTTAATCCTGAAGGGATGGATGCCATGCAACAAGCACAGAATAAAATACTAGAAAAATTAAAGCAAAATGAAAATTTTTTGCCGTTGCATGATAAAACTGATCCACAAGTAATTAAATCAGAATTGCACTTGAGCAAAAAGCTATTCAAGAAAGCGCTAGGTAATTTATACAAACAGCAAAAAGTAAGGCTAGATAGTGATGGAATTAGGTTGGTATAATTAACTTTTAGAATATTGAACGGCCAGCTCTTGCAGCTTTTTGAAGCTGGTTTTTATCTCCTCATTCATTCCAATAAGCTTTTTTTTGGTTTCAGTACTTAATGATTGATCTTTTGTTCCCTTTTCAAATTCAATTAAAGTGGTCTCTTCTTCTTTTAAACATTGATCGATTATTTTTTGATTATCTTCCCCAATAAGACCAGACTTAAAATCTATCCACATGCGCATCATATTTCCTTCAAAGCTTTCCGCTTCTTTGGGAGAACCTCCTTTTTTGCCCAGCATATTTTCCATGCGTTCTATAAAATGAGCCCGCTGCTGAGCAAATTGATTAAACCTTGATTGTAGCACCGGATCTTTTACATGTTCAGCCGCATCTGAATATCCTTTGTGGCTAATGCGACTTACTTCTAATAATCTTTCTAAGGTGGAAATTTGAGCTTCTTTATCCATGTTTTTTATTGTATATAACAGGCATTAACTTAAGCTGTTTAAAAAAAATAATTGATCATTATTATGTAGTGGCCGTTTTGTTAGTTACCAGGTTAGGAATGTCGATTACAAATTCACTGCCTTTGCCATATTCGGAGTGAAGGCTAATGCGACCTTTTATTTTCTTCAGGCTTTCTTTCACGATATAAAGTCCCAGACCACTTCCGGCATTGTGTTCAGTTGCCCTGAAAAACATGTCGAAGATTTTTTGCTGATATTCTGGTTTTATACCAATGCCATTATCTGTTACTTTAATAGTTACTAATTTGGGTCTGATATTTATAGATATTTGGATGTATTGCTCTGATTGGTAACTATTACGGTATTTAAAAGCGTTAGAAACCAGATTATTCATTACTATTTCAAGCCGTTGCTTGTCCGTATAAAACTTTGTATCGCCTTCAATAATGTAATTGAACTTGACATTTTTATAGCTATCAAGAATGATAAAAGGAGAAACCACTGATTCAATTAATTTTTTCGCGCTTATTTCTACCGGGGTTATCTTAAGTCGTGCATTGCGAGAGTAATGCAGTATTTCATTGATAAAGTTGTCTAATTTTACAAGGCTTTGAGCCTGCAGCTTACTGAAAGTTTTCACATTATCTATATGTGTTTCTTTTTGCATCAATTCGGTTAAACCTAAACTAGAGGTAATTGGAGCCCTTAAATCGTGTGAAACGCGATACACAAAGTTATCTAATTCTTGATTTGCCTGCAGTAGCTCTTCATTTTTCTGCTTCAACACCCTTTCCGATTTTTTCCTTTCTGTAATGTCGCGGGAAACGGTAAGATTATATTGTTTTTTTTTAAATTTAAAGAGATGACTGCTATTTTCCATACGCAGAATTTTGCCATTCTTTGTTTTTACATCCATTTCATAAATGATATGGTGATTATTTAATAGCTTTTTTGTTATTTTATCAAAAAATGCTTCTTCCACATTATAATTGATGTCTCTGAGATTTAGTTTTAAAAGCTCTTTTTTTGTATAGCCCAAAGTTTTGCAAGCAGAAGAGTTAACCTCTACAAAATGCGTTGGTTTCATTTGCTTATTATATCCATGTAAGAATGCACAATCATTAATACTGTCAAAAAGCAATCGATATTTCTCTTCACTCTCTCTTAGTGCACTATCAATTTTATGCTGTATGGTAATATCGCGAATGGCGGCAATACGCACCTTCCGATCTTGATAAAAAATGCTTTTACCATTTATTTCTGCTACAAATTTATCTCCATTTGATTTTTGACCAATTATTTGGTACGGCTCATCTATTGGGTTTGCAATCACTTCATTAAGCGATTTTACTGCTTCGGGAGCCACGAATTGAGTGCAATGTTGCCCTATTACCTGCTCTTTTTTTACTTTAAAAAGTTTTTCAAATGCTTTGTTAACTGCCAATATTTCACCATTTTTATGAATGATAATAGCTTCAAATGTTGCATTAAACAAACTTCTATATCGCTTTTCACTTTCCAATAAAGCATTCATCGACAGCTTTCGATCAGTGATATCACTTTGAGTGCCCCATACACGCAAAAGCCAGCCTTCTTTTAAAATCCCAATACTGTTATTTAAAAAATAATGAATGTTGCCATTCTTGTCTTCTTCTTTACTTTCATGTTCTTTAATTGTGTATCCGTCTTCGATAAATTGCCTGAGGAGTTGCTTGTTTTCCGGGTAAATATCAGGTAGGTGTAATTCGCGAATAGTTGTACCAATTAAATCTTCTTCATTTTTATATCCATACATTTTTACAAAGGCCAGATTGCAATCGGCCAAATACATTTTGTCATAGATAAAATCCATTTGCTCCTCTATGGATAAAGAGGTGTCCAAAGGTTTTTTTAAATCGAGCCGGTATAGCCCTTCTGAAATTTGTGAAAAGAACGAATGGTACTTTTCTTCATTTTCGGCTATTATTTCCTGATATTGATTTTTACTATCAGCTTTTAATCTTATTTTGTGAATAAAACTGGTAACTATTGGAATAATAAGATTTACCTGAGACTTAATATTATCATTTAATGGCTTTTTAGAAGATAGATATCCAAATATTTCTTCATCAATTTGTAATGGTATACCGGGTGCTGGCTTATTCGTGTAGTATATGTTTTCTTTAGGAAATTCATTTTTGATAAACTCAATAAACCGATTAATGACTTCTTCTTCCTCATTTATATAGGCTAATTGATTGAAAAAAATAATATAATTCCGGGAATTATCTATCATAGAAATTTTACATAGCTTGCCTACAAAGATTATGAAAATTGGCTTGTTTATCAAGCTTTTTACAATCGTATATTAACCTTTGTTAGGAGCCAATTACCACCATAGTTTTCTATTCTGTAAGCTTCTATTTGTGCAAGATCGTCATAGTTTATGGTATTCTTCATTATTCCTTTTAAATTCTCTCGGTAAAAACTGATGACTTTGGTTCATAACATTTCCGATTGATTTAATATTTTTTCCGATAACACATATTTTTCTTCCGTCGCAATTTCAAAAATAGATTGGCGCTTAAATCTACCCAATGAATTTTCAGCTAAATACTCATGATATACTATGAGGCTATCTGTAGGTAATGGTTTGTGAATACTTAAATTGTAGGTTTGCAAAAGAGAATTTAAAAAATCAAGTTCCTGGTTAATGTCATCTTTTAATTGTTTTACATTAATATCTACTAGTTTGAGGTCTTTAAAGGTTTTTTGATAAATATTTAAAGTATCTAAACCCAAAGGTGGATGTTGCTTCACAGCTGCCAGTTTAAATAAATCGTGGTATTTACTGTGTAAGTAGCTAATGGAAGTATGAATAGCGGTTTGATTTTCCAGATAATTTTTATCTATAATCACAAAATCTAGTTTTTGATAGGATTGTGGCCAGTCGAGTTCCTCATTTAAGTAATGTTGAATTACCTGCTCATGCCAGTTGGAGGTAAGGCCTCGCCCACAATAACTTAAAAAAGACATAAGCAAAATACATAATAAAGACTTATTAAATATTTTCATGATCGATTGTTCTATTTAAAATAATTAAAATGACTAATTTAAATCCAATAACTACAGGAAGCCTAATTAAAAAAAGTGATTTTGCCTTTTTATGCAAGGTCATTAAATATCAGGACTTATAGAAAGATAGAAATTTATAAAAAACACTCAAAGCAATTGGTAATAATAGTTAATTATAATATCATTTTTATAATTTTGCAAGCTAACTAGAAGAATCACTTGAAAATCATATGATGGCAGAATCAACAAGTAAAGAACAAAATACCGGCTTACAAGAAAAGGTTAAAAAGGTATATGAAGAAGTAAGTAAAATAGTGGTAGGGCAAGAATACATGCTGAATCGATTATTGATTGGTCTTTTTACACAAGGCCATATTTTACTAGAAGGAGTACCCGGGCTTGCCAAAACACTTACTATCAATACGCTTTCTCAAGCATTAAGGCTCCATTTTCAAAGAATTCAATTCACCCCTGATTTATTGCCATCCGATTTGGTAGGTACTATGATTTATAATCAAAAGGAGGGGCTTTTTGAAGTGAAGAAGGGGCCAATATTTGCCAATTTTATTTTGGCCGATGAGGTTAACCGCTCTCCTGCCAAGGTGCAATCGGCACTGCTGGAGTCAATGCAGGAAAAGCAGGTGACCATAGGTGAAACATCTTATAAACTTGACAAACCTTTTTTAGTATTGGCTACCCAAAATCCGGTGGAGCAGGAGGGTACTTATCCATTGCCTGAGGCACAGGTGGATAGGTTCATGATGAAAGTATTTGTCAGCTACCCTACCAAGGAAGAAGAGTTGGAAATTATGCGCAGGATGTCCAACATGAATTTTGCAACTAAAGTAAAACCGGTTTTAACCAAGAAAGACATTTTTGCTGTAAGAGATGAAATAAATAAAGTCAATATTTCAGAATCTCTGGAGAATTACATTGTAGAATTAGTATTTGCCACCAGAAAACCTCAGGACTATGGTTTAAATACGGAAGCAAGTTACATTCAATTTGGAGCATCTCCACGGGCAACCATTAATTTGAACTTAGCCGCCAAGGCAATTGCTTACTTCGATCAGCGTGACTATGTGCTGCCAGAAGATATTAAAGAAGTAGCCCTTGACGTAATGAATCACCGAATAATATTAAACTACGAAGCAGAAGCAGATGGCATTAGCACTGCTGATGTAATCGAAGCGGTATTGGCTAAAGTACCCATTAACAAATAAATTTGTTATTAACTATTTGTTAACATAAAAACAACGGCTCCTGTGTATTAGAGGAGCCGTTGTTTTTTGTGTTCATTGATATATATTAAATTAAGGTTAAGATTAGTAACTTACTTTAACAGAATGATAAAATAATTTTTTCTGGCTGGATCATAAAAAGACACATTTTTGTAATCGAAATTCAAATTTTCAACTAAACAATATAAAATTCAGTTAGACATGAAAAAATTATCTTTATTATTTATGCTGGTTGCAGGCTTAGTATTAGGAATTACTTCTTGCGGCGACGATGAGGATCCGGCACCGGGTTCAATTTCAATTTCTGGCATTCCAGCCACAGAAACCATTGCAGCAGGTGCCCAATTAGGACCTGTTCCGGCCACGGTTACGGCACAGGATGGCCTTAATGAATTAGTTATTACAAAAGACGGTGCAAACTTTGAAACATTAGATCTATCAGCTGAAGGAACTTCAGCAACCTATGACTTTACCTACACTCCATCTCAAGATGAGGCAGGTACTAATATAGTATTTGAATTTACAGTGTCTGATGTTGATGGTGACACTGAGTCCGCCACACACGTATTAAGTGTAAGTGCATTTGTACCTACTTATACTATTTTAGATATTACTGAAGAAAGAGGTCCAGATGAAGATAACACTACATCTTACCCACAAAATGAGGTTTCAGGAGTTATTAATGAAGATTTTACTTTCACCAGTGATGTGGTATGGGTTTTAAATGGAAGAGTAATTGTTGATGCTAGCGCTACATTAGAGATAGAGCCAGGCACAATTATTAAAGGATCTGCAGGACAAGGTGCTCTTTCATCAGTATTATTAATTGCAAGTGGATCAAAAATTGATGCCGAGGGTACTCCAAATGCTCCAATTATTTTTACATCGTATAGTGACAATATCAACATTGCAGGTTTATCATATTATGATGGTTCTACAATTGTAGATAATGGTGATGGCTTTACTAGCACTTTGGATGTAGATAGTGATATAGGATTATGGGGAGGTTTAATCATGCTTGGAGATGCTCCTGTAAGTGCTGAAGGTGCAGGCGGAACTGCTAACATTGAAGGCATACCGAGCTCAGTTGTTCAATCTGTTTATGGCGGAAGCAATGAAACTCATGATGGAGGTATCTTAAAATATGCTTCTATCCGATTTACTGGTACCCAATTGGGACCTGGTAATGAATTACAAGGCTTAACCTTGGGTGGTGTGGGTTCTACTACTATAATTGAAAATGTAGAGTCAGTTGCCTCTGCTGATGATGGAATTGAGATTTTTGGTGGTACTGTAGATATTACCAACTTCATCGTATGGGGACAAGAAGATGACGGTTATGATGCTGACCAGGCCTGGACTGGTACTGTAGATAACTTTATCTATTTAGGTACCAATGCCACTGCTGACCATGCTTTTGAATTGGATGGTCCTGAAGGAACCACCAAAGGTGTAGGTAATTTTACCAATGGATTTGTTTGGGGTGCAAATTCTACCGGAATGGCAGATTTAAGAGATGATGCAGAATATACTATCTCCAATACTCTTTTTTACATGTTTGGAGGTGATGCAGACATAGAATTAGATGAGGATGGTGATTCATTTTCAAATTCAGAAAATTATATTGTAGATGAGACTACTGAATTCACCGGGTTGCAATTCAGAGAAAATGTAGTTTCTACCTTAGCTGCCATCATGGATGCAAAGGGTAATACCACTAATGATTACGCAGCCTTAGCAGATACTAAATTTGCTGAATCAGCTAATAACAATGTGGTTTTGGGAGATACAGAAGCTCCTACCGTGGGTGCTGATGCAGATGTATTCTCCTGGTCTTACACTGCTGCTCAATTTGCTGGGTGGTCAACCGTGTTAGATTTAGATATTGACTAAATAAATAAGAAAAAAGCCTGTAAATATTACAGGCTTTTTTTTAAATGAGCCAATCCAAATATATTCTTATTTGGTTTTTGGTTGGGGCAATTGATAAGACATTATTATAATCATTAATCTTTTTTTACCAGCAAGCTCAAGCCAATGATAGAATTAAGACCAGCAACGATAAACGATCTTAACTTAGTTAAATATTGGGATACAAAGCAGCATATTATTGACTGTGACACCGATGATGAATGGAATTGGGAAGTGGAATTGCAACGCTATCCTGAATGGAGAGAGCAATTAGTAGCCGAATTGAACGGAGAGCCAATAGGTTTTATACAGATAATTGATCCATTTTTGGAAGAAACACATTATTGGGGAGAAATTGAACCGAATAAAAAAGCAATTGACATTTGGATTGGGGAAGAGCAAAATCTAAATCATGGATATGGAACGAAAATGATGCAACTTGCCATAGAAAGATGTTTTAAAGACCAATCCGTAAATGGAATACTAATTGATCCCTTAAAATCTAATATTAAAGCTCATAGATTTTACGAGAGGCTTGGATTTGAGTTTATTGAAGAAAGAGAATTTGACGGAACAACTTGTATTGTGTATGAATTGACAAGAGAAATGAAGGTTTCTGGTAACAATGAAAATATAACATAGTAATATAGTGGTTTTAGCAAGATTTCGGCTTTATCTCGGTTCGTAAAACCCTCTAGGCTCAAATAATTATGAGCAATTTGCCAAACAAATTTAAAACACACCTTACAGAGTTTGTTTACCAATACTTCATTGTCCCTTAACAATTAAGTAACACAAAAACGCAATTATTTTTTTTGCTTCCCTCTATCTTTGCACAAAAAATAATCCAACGCATATGAATGTTTTTATAAAATCGATTACTTCATTAATTTTCGTGATGTTTAGTATTATTTCTTATGGGCAGCAAGGTACTATAAGAGGAAAAGTAATAGATGATACAAATGGTGAAGAATTAATTGGTGTAACGGTATTAATTAAAGGTACAACACAAGGAGCCACTACTGATCTGGAAGGTAGTTTTTTTATTAAAACATCACCAGGTAATTATGAACTTCAAATTTCTTATGTATCTTATAAGACAATTATTATTAAAGATATAAACGTTAATGCTGGAGAAATAAGTAATATTGGCACAATCAGATTAGAAGAGGCAGTAGAGCAATTGTCTGAGGTTACAGTAACAGCAAAAGCCTTAAAATCATCAGAATCCGCATTATTGACTGTCAAAAAGAAATCAGCAAATTTATTAGACGGTATTTCTAAAGAAACTTTTAAAAGAATGGGTGACAGTGATGCAGCCAGTGCTATAAAAAGAGTTTCGGGTGTCGCAATACAAGATGGACAATATGTTTACGTAAGAGGTTTAGGTGACCGATATACTAAAACGTTACTCAACAGCATGGAAATTCCTGGTTTAGATCCGGATAGGAATGCAATACAGATTGATATCTTTCCTGCTAATATAATAGGAAATATAATGGTTTATAAAACTTTTACTCCGGATCTTTCAGCTGATTTTGTGGGAGGCACAGTCAATATTGAAACCGTAGAATTTCCTGAGGAAAAAACATTCAACGTTTCGGCAAGTGTAGCATATAATCCAGATATGCATTTAATAAACAACTATCTATCATACCAAGGGTCTTCAACCGATGCCTTAGGGTTTGATAATGGCTTAAGAGACCTTCCTTATGATGCAAGAAGGAATGGTAATATTCCTCTTCCAACTGATAATCTTAGTAAGACAGGAGATATCACTCAAAAATTTAGTCCAACCATGGGTACAAGTAAAATGAATAACCTACCCAATTTAAGTTTGAGTTTATCTGCTGGTAATCAAAAAGAATATAATGGTTTTACCCTGGGTTATAATGCAGCCTTAAATTATAGTAACAATTATAATTTTTATGCAAACGCAGTTGATGCCTATTACATAAAACCTAATTTTTCAGATGAAACAGGGCTTGAACGTGATACAGATTTTTCCGGACCACTAGCAATACATGATGTGCAATTAAACGGGCTTTTTGGGCTTGCTTTAAAAACGTCTTCCTCAAAAATACGACTTCAAGGTTTGCATTTGCAAAATGGCATTGAGAGAGCAGCTAAAAGAACCAGAGTTAGATCCAATGAAAATTTTAATACTGCAATTGTAGACAATCTTGAATATACAGAAAGATCATTAACTAATATTATGACTTCAGGTGAGCATTTAATCGGCTCTAAAAGAGATTTTATAATTGAATGGTCTGGAAGTGGAACCTTTTCACAAGTTGACGATAAAGATGTAAGAATTACACCATTTACTGTTGATGAAGATGATGGGAGCTTAAGTATTGTTCCGCAAGAGGGCGGAGAACCTAATAGAATTTGGCGATTGCTCGACGAGCAAAACTACGTAGGCAAGGTTGATTTCACTAAAAACTTTCAGTTCCGGGGAGTTGATTCAAAAATTAAGTTTGGAGCCAGTAACATATATAAAGAAAGAGATTTTGAAATTCAGGATTTTTTTGTAGACCTAGTGGGGCCATCAGAAGAGCAAGCCGTATTAAATCAGAATCTCAATGGTGATCCTAACAATTTACTGAAAGATGACAATATAATTGACGGTGATAATCAGGCAGGTGTTGCGATGCAGTCAAGATATGCAGCCAATAATACCTATAACGGAAGAATAAATATTTTAGGAGGATATGTAATGAGTGAATTAGGCATATCTGAAAAGTTAAAAACCATTTTAGGGTTGAGGGTTGAGCAATATGATCAATTTTATACCGGATTAAATACTGCTGCATTGGACGGAAGTCCGGCTGGTAGGGAATTTAACGATGAAAAAGTTTTAAGCTCATTAAATTTCTTCCCTTCCGTAAATTTAATCTATAATTTAATTAAAGATTCAAATTTACGTGCTTCATACTCAAAAACCATTGCCCGACCATCTTTCAAAGAACTTTCAACGGCTGAAATTCAGGATGTATTAACAGGTGCCACATTTATAGGTAATATTGACCTTGTTGAAACCACCATCAATAATTATGATTTAAGGTGGGAATATTTTTTGTCACGAGGTCAAATGGTTTCTATTGGAGCATTTTACAAGACATTTAAAAACCCAATCGAATATGTCAGATCTCCCAATCAACCTACTGATTTTGGCCCTCAAAATGTTGGGGATGCAGAAATTGTTGGTGTAGAATTTGAATTTAGAAAGGATTTCGCTTTTATTTCAGAAGCTATCAAAAATTTCTCTCTTACAACTAATTTTACCTGGACCTCAGCTCAAGTTAACATTAATAATAGGGAAAGACAGGGAAGAATTAATGGATTAAGAGACGGTGAAGAGCTACAACAAACCAGAGATTTTCTTGGGCAACCACCACTTACAATCAATGCAGCACTAAATTATATAAATTTTGAATCCGGATTAGATGCTAGCTTATCCTTTAACAGGCAAAGTGCAGCTTTAGCTATTGTAGGTATAAACAGGGTGCCGGATACCTATACCGTACCATTTAATAGTCTTAATTACAGAATGTCGAAATCATTTGGAGGCGCAAACAGAAATACAATAGCGGTAACGATTGAAAATATTCTAAATGATGAAATTGAAAGAGAATTCAGGTCATTCATGAGTGACAGCTTTATCGAGAGCAGAAGAAGTCCTGGTACTTCTTTCCAGGTTAGCTACTCAAGGCGATTTTAATAAGCCATAAAATTTAAATAAATGTTATAAAAAAGCTTCACCACCCGGTGAAGCTTTTTTTATGTTCATCCCTCTTTTCCTTATATTTACACCTCAGCATAAATCCCATTTGTTATGAGCCAACAAACTTTAATTACCAATACTATTGCCAAACTAAAAAACATTAATCAACATAATCAGCCCGGTGCCTTTGTGGGCTACGATGGTTTTGTAGATAATATATTGCGACCCGTACAAAATAGGAGTAAGCAAGATGTTGCCTTTTACGATACAATTACCAATTTTTCTGAAAGAATAAAAAGAGCAGCTAATAAAAGCGGGCAAATAGAAATTGTAAGCCAGCAGCTGAAGCTGGGAGGAAATGCTCCCATCATGTCATTTTCCATGGGTAGTTTAGGTATTCCTAACATTTGCGTAGGCTCTCTTGGCTATCCGGAACTTCATGCCGCTTTTCAGCCTTTGGCCCAAGTATCCAGATATAAAAATATATGTGAACCTGGCATTACAAACGCTTTCGAGTTTGACGATGGTAAGCTTATTTTCTCGGAGCTATCATCCTTTCGATCGCTCAACTGGGAGTATTTAAAAACGGAAATAGGTCTCCACTTTTTTAAGGAAGAAATCAATAAAAATTACCTGATCGCGCAGGTAGATTGGACCAATCTGGATCATGCAACTGATATATGGCGTGGCGTGCTACATGATGTGATCATTCCTGCCGACATAAAAGATAAAAATTTCTTTTTTGATATTGCCGACCCCAGCAAAAAGAGCCACGAAGATATAGTAAATGTTGTGAAAGTAATGGCAGAATACCGCCCTTATGGAACTGTTACTTTAGGAATAAATGAAAACGAAAGCCGCAAACTGTTTGAAGCGCTCACCGGAAATAATGCTGATACAGAAGATCTAAAAAATGTAGCAAGTACCATTTTTGATAAAGCAGGGCTAGATGTAATGCTTATTCACCCGGTAGATAAAACGGTTGTCGTAAATAAAAGTGGTGTTTTAGAAGTTACTGGCAGAGTAGTAAAAAAACCTGTGATCTCAACTGGTGGCGGTGATAATTTTAATGCCGGCTTCTGCCTGGGTCTACTCCATCAAATGGAACTGGAAGAGTGCATGCTTTGTGCAATGGCTGCCTCCGGCGCTTATGTGCAAAATGGCGGTAGTGCTGATATAAGCGGTTTGATCAAATATTTAGAGCATTGGCAGCAAGAGTTATAAGTTTATAATAGCATCTTGATCTTACTTTTCTATACTCTTTTTATTTTGCTAGTTTTGTAAAAATATTCCAGAATGGCCAAGACCAAAACCGTATTTTTTTGTCAAAATTGTGGAGCACAATCCCCCAAATGGATTGGTAAATGTCCCTCTTGTGCCGAATGGAATACTTACGTAGAAGAGGTGCTTAGTCCGGAGCCCGAAAAAAGTAATAACTGGCGATCAACAGGTAACAAGGCAAAAATTAAAGCCAATAAGCCAATATCATTAAATGACGTAAGTCAACAATCACAGCCTCGCATCAATGCCCGAGATTCCGAACTTAATCGGGTATTGGGAGGAGGTTTAGTACTGGGTTCAGTTACATTAATCGGCGGCGAGCCAGGCATAGGCAAATCCACTTTATTACTACAAATTGCACTGAAGCTTTCCTTAAAAATATTGTATGTAAGTGGGGAAGAAAGTGAGCAGCAAATAAAAATGCGGGCCGATAGAATGCAAATAACCGCTGAAAATGTGATGCTGCTTACCGAGACCGCCACTCAAAATATTTTTTCTCAGGTAGAAAACGTAAAGCCTGAATTGATGATCATTGACTCCATCCAAACGCTTTATTCTAACAAATTAGACGCGGCAGCAGGTAGCGTGTCGCAAATAAGGCAGTGTGCCGCTGAGCTCATAAAGTTTGCTAAAGAAACCAATGTTCCGGTTTTGATGATTGGGCATATCACCAAAGAAGGTGCCATTGCCGGACCCAAAGTGCTGGAGCATATGGTAGATACGGTTTTGCAATTTGAAGGCGACCAGCATCACAGCTACAGAATTTTACGTACTACAAAAAATAGATTTGGTTCTACGGCTGAACTCGGCATTTATGAAATGACTCACACCGGACTTCGTGAAGTTACAAATCCATCAGAAATACTAATTTCTCAAAAGGATAAAGACCTGAGTGGTGTAACTATCGGAGCTACTTTAGAAGGCAATCGCCCTTTACTCATTGAAGTGCAGTCTCTGGTAAGTCCGGCCAATTATGGTACCCCTCAAAGAAGCTCTACCGGTTTTGACAATAAGCGATTGAATATGCTACTTGCCGTGTTGGAAAAGCGGGGAGGATTTCGACTGGGTGTTCAGGATGTATTTTTAAATATTGCCGGCGGCTTCAAGGTAATGGATCCGGCCATCGACCTGGCGGTAATAGTAGCGGTAGTTTCTTCACAAGAAGAAATACCGGTAAGTGAAAAATATTGCTTTGCCGCCGAGGTAGGCTTGGGAGGAGAAATAAGAGCAGTAAATAGAATAGAAAACCGAATAGCCGAAGCTGAAAAATTAGGTTTTTCCACTATTTACATATCAAAATATAACAAGTTCAGAGGCAGTACCGATTATGATATTCAGGTAAAAAGCGTCGGCAGGTTAGATGAAATTTTTTCGGATTTATTCGCTTAATCAAGATTTTTTATGAATGATTTAATCAACCACTTAGGTATTAGCACGGAAGTATTCAACTACCTGATATTACCATTATTGATATTCATGGCTAGAATTTTTGATGTTTCCATTGCTACAATAAGAATTATTTTTGTGCTCAATGGCAATAAGGCATTGGCTACCATCGCGGGGTTTTTCGAGTCATTTATTTGGCTTATAGCCATTGGGCAGATTATTGCCAATATTGATAATATATATTCTTATATAGCTTTTGCTTCCGGATTTTCCGCTGGCACCTTGATTGGAATGCTAATAGAAGAAAAATTGGCCTTGGGTAATGTATTGATCAGGGTAATTACCCGTGTAGAAGCTATTGAGCTAATTACTCATTTAAAAGACAACCGTTACAATTTCACCAACATCAAAGCAGACGGAGAATCAGGACCAGTAAATATATTATTTTCTGTAACTAAAAGAGAAAGACTGCCAGACGCACTTAATGCTATAAAAAAGTATAATCCCCGGGCATTTTATACCATCGAAAATGTAAAAAAGGTAAGTGAATTTGAGTTTCCACAAGTCCGCACCAAAGGTTTTCCACTTCGGCTGTGGCACCTAAAACGACGTTAACCCATTGCTTTCATACTTTTATAATTTCTCCAAATCGTTGGTTAAATCCTTCAATGGCTTGTAATCCTCCGGTATGTAAAGCTATAATTTTACTGCCGGATTTAAAATAATCTTTATTAACCATGTCCAATATTCCATAGATCATTTTACTGGTATAAATAGGATCCAGTAAAATACCGTGTTTCGTGTTAAAATCATTAATAAAATTAATCAATATTGAATTATGCTTTGCATAGCCACCAAAATGATAGTAAGGTATAATTTGCCAGCCATTTTTACTTAAAGCTACGTTGTAATCAATGGCATAAGCATGTAAAAAATGCTTTATTTCCTCCTCTAAAAACTGACCTCCTTTTAGGGCCGGAAATCCTAATACCTTTGTGCTTTGGGTATTACCGGCTATTAACCCGGCCATTGTGCCTCCGGTACCTACAGGCACACAGAGGTAATGATAATTTTCTTTTAAATCATCCCAAATTTCGGTGCATCCCCGCAAAGCCTTTGAATTGCTGCCACCTTCAGGTACCACATAGAAATTTCCAAATTCTTTTTTTAATCCTGCTCTAAATTCATCCGCGTTTTTCAATCTATACTGTTCTCTGTTCAGGTATTTTAAGAGCATACCTTGTTCTGTGGCAAATTGCAAAGTGGGGTTTAATGGCAAATGCTCCTCTCCTCTTATAATCCCAATTGTTTTAAATCCATACTCCTTACCTGCTGCTGATAAGGCGTAAATATGATTGGAATAAGCTCCTCCGAAAGTGAGTAATGTTTTGAAGCCGTAGTTTCTAGCTTCCGCTAAATTGTACTTTAGCTTACGAAATTTATTACCGCTAATTTGAGGATGCAACTTATCTTCTCGTTTCAGCCAAAGTGAAACTTCTTTTTCTTTGAGAATAGGAATATTTATCTTTTCAATTGGCACCATTATTAAGCTGAAAGGTATCAGGAATTTTTATAAGCCTTAATAAATGCCTCGGGCATTACCTGCGGATCGTTGATAATAAATTCCATTTGTTGAGCCAATTCAGCGGGTTTCACCCAGTTGTCAAAGTTAGCATTAGGCATCGCTTTTCTGTTAGCTGGGGTATCAATCATTGAGGGTGCTATCATGGCTGCGGAGATATTTTCACTTGCCACCGCTTCATTCACAATTTCTACTAATTTTACTAATATAGATTTCGATAGACTATAAGCAGTAGTAGCTTCTCCTCCTTTTTCCAATGCCGGTTTTGCCCCGGTAAAAATCACTTTGCCTTTAATTTTATTATCTCGCCAATACTGAACCAAATGCTTAGCTATGAAAAATGAAGTATAAAAATTCTTGCTTATCATTGATTCCAAATCATCTTTGTTGGTTTTAAGAAAAGGTTTCATGGCGAAACCACCAGCTAATAATAATCCGGCATCTAAAATAATTTTATGGTTATTAATTTTTTGGAAAAGTTGCTTTACATGTTCGTCATCGTCAATTTCACTTTCTAAAATTGTTAAATTATCATGTTGTGGCAAAGACTTACCCGACCTTACTAACGCAACTATTTTATAATCATGCTTAAGAAAATACTTTACAACACCCTGTCCTAGTCCGCCGTTAGCTCCTGTAATCAAAATTGTTTTACTCATTTTAGTTAATTTTTAAAATTTCAATTTTTACATTACGTCAAACCAATGTACAGTGTACAGTGTTAATTAATATTTTTTGAATTTAGCCCTAAATAAAACAATTAAATTCGAACAAAAAGTAATTACTGCTCATACTCAAATACCTTTTCATTCACTACTTTTCCATCAATATCATGATGCTGAAAGCTTATAACCGGTTCTTCATTTTCTCTATCCACGTGCACTGACAAAAAGCCTCCTTCTACCCGCAAAAATTCATGTTCCGGTTTTACATTGGTTTGGCTCCAGCCACCGGCATGTTCATCGGCTCCGGCACCACAGCTAAATTCCCACAGGTTGGTTCCTTCAGGGTGGCTCACGTATTGCCAATGCCGGTCGCCGTTGCAGATGTACATATTTTTCTGCTGATCGATAAAGCTCCTGATTTCTTCACCTTCATAGGAAAAGTTTGAATTTGAGTAATTATCATTTTTATTTTCCCGGTCAGGACCCACAATGGGCGTGGAGGAAACCAGTATTTTAAAAGTGGCATCGGAGGCCTCTACGGTTTCATAAAACCACTGTTTCTGCTCTTCGCCCCAGATAGTTTTGCCCGGGCCATCAGGTGCGGTGTTTTTGCTGCGGAAGTTACGCCCCTCCACAATCCAGATCTGCAGGTCCTTGCCCCAGCGGATGGTCTTGTAAGGCTTTTCATTAGCAGGAAACTGTATTTTATCAAATATTTCCAGCCCTCGTTCATAATCCACTGTACCATATGTTTTACCAGGGAAGGCATCATTTTTCAAGGCATCATGATCATCTTTCATAAAGTAAGTGGTCACCTGCCGGTAAAAATCCCGTTGGTTGGGCAAGGCGAAAAGCCGGTTCCAGTGGAAATGCATCAATTCCTCAGTCATGGCGTAGGGCTCCTGCTTGTCATAATATTCGATGTCGCCGGTATGCACGTAAAAATCCGGCTGCATGCCCAGCATAGAGGGGTAAATCTTATGGCCTTTCTGTCCATCGTCGCGCCGCCAGTAATCGTGGCAGGTAACCACTACAAAGTCAATCGGCTTCACTGTTTCTGCTGCCGGGGCGGTAACAAATTTTCCCTTGAACGTATCGGATACTACACCTTCACCATTTCTGGCCAGCAAAGTCAATTCATATTCGGTGTCAGGTTGTAAATCCTCCAATTTCCATTGTTTAGTAAAATCCTGATCCGGGTTTACCGGTTGCCACTCGATCTGCTGTTTTTGGTTTTCACTGCCGGCAGGAAAGTAAGTTAGCTGCACTTCTCCGGCAACACCCGGACAGGCGCCTTCCATTTCATCCAGGGTAAGGCTATCCGGCAATTGCGCAGCATAAATGGCAGCACTATCGGTAGAATTGGCCAGTACCCGGTGCAGGGAATCAGAGGGCACTTTCCATTGCCCGCCGGTAAAGTTCATCTCCGGATTTCTGGTCAGACGGGTCCAGATCACGATGGAGTTCTGGTCGGCCCAGCCATTGCGAAAACCATTACCAAAATAAGGGCCATCTACTGATTCCTGGTTGGTACAACTAGCAAGAAATGCTAATATTGCTATGGAAAATAATCTTAGTGTGTTCATGTTGATTGTGTTTTATTCTATAGCAAAACTAAGGAATATTTTAGTAGATAGGTGGTATTGTATTTTTATTAATGGATTTGATGTAAATATGGAGCAAGCGGCATTTAATTTATATTCATTAAATATTGTGAAAATTGTTACTTATGTAACAAAGCTAGAAATAAATTATTATTTTGTTGTATTTGTAAATTTAGGTAATTAAATTTATTGAAATTTTTCAAATTAATAATGAACGATATCTTTCATAAACATAAAATTATAACTCGCCAAAATGAAGGTAAGCTTCAGGATAAGGAATTTCAAAATGAGGTTCAATGTTGGCAGGAATTCAAAATGGGCAATGAAGGGGCGTTTATCCAAATTTACCAAAAATATTTTAATGTATTGTTTAACTACGGGTATCAATTTATTAAAAATGAAGACTTGGTGCAGGATTGTATTCAGGATCTATTTATTGAATTGAGAAAAAACAGAAAAACGCTTGCTGATACCGATTCGATCAAGAAGTATTTATTCAAGTCACTCAAAAGAAAGATTATTTATCAAATCAAAAAGCAAGAAACTGATCAAATTCGTAATTTAAAAGCAAATCAGTTTGAAATTGAATTTTCTATAGAAGACCATATTATCAACAGGCAAATTGATGAGTGGCGAGCCAAATATATAAAAGAAGCCTTGGCTCAATTACCACAG
>Ga0207419_1000056_pt1 | contig 79855 bp, 56 predicted proteins | sample ElkSloMetagenome_4_FD_184723 | JGI IMG/M metagenome (GOLD analysis project Ga0207419, IMG submission 184723) | Hot spring microbial communities from Elkhorn Slough, Monterey Bay, USA - MD2A (version 2) | ecosystem: Environmental > Aquatic > Marine > Intertidal zone > Estuary: Microbial mat ...
TTATTGGATAGCTCATCAGGCTCAATGTCCCGCATGTTATTTAAATTGAGCACACCAACACTTAAAAGACCGAGAGCCACAGAAGGTAGAAATATGATATGGTCAAGACTTTTGGTAAACAGAAAGTAACTGCCAACACCACTAAGTATGCCGAAAAACAGAAACACGAAAACATCGCCAAGCCCTCGATAACCGTAGGGCGAACTTCCAACGGTATATTTAATGGCGGCGTAAATGGATACTAATGATAGTAAAAAAAAGAGCAGCGTGTAGAGAAAATACTTTTGTCCAAAAGCCGATAAAACCAAACACACAGTGAGAATAATCACAACTAGCACATTGACCTTAATGCCTTCTAACATTTCTTCTGGGGATATTTCGCCACTTTGAACTGCACGCATGGGACCTACTCTGGTCTCATTGTCTGTACCCAATTTACTATCACCGTAGTCATTAGCCAGATTAGACAGTACCTGCAAACTAATTGTTACCAATATTGCAAAAAATAGTACCCAAACATCAAATGCACCGTTGAAATAAGCAAAACAAGAACCAATAATTATTCCTGAAACCGATAGTGGTAAAGTGCGTAACCTAAATGCCGATAGCCAAGGTTTTAGCTTTTTAAACATAGCTGGGCTGAGTTATTTAGGGTATCCATTTTTTGTTGAAGTTTGGTTTTCTTTTTTCTAAAAAGGCATCTCGCCCTTCTTTAGCCTCATCGGTCATATATGCAAGTCGCGTCGCTTCACCGGCAAATACCTGTTGGCCAACCATACCGTCATCTGTTAGGTTCATGGCAAATTTTAGCATTTTTATTGAAGTCGGTGATTTTGCTAGTATCTCTTGAGCCCATTCGTAAGCCGTGTTTTCGAGCTCCTTGTGGGGAATAACGGCATTTACCATACCCATGTCATAAGCTTCTTGTGCAGCGTAATTTCTTCCGAGGAAAAAAATCTCACGAGCTTTTTTTTGACCCACCATCTTTGCTAAATAAGCAGAACCATAACCTCCATCAAAACTGGTAACGTCTGCATCGGTTTGTTTAAAAACAGCGTGTTCTTTACTGGCTAGGGTTAAATCACAAACGACGTGTAAGCTATGACCGCCACCAACTGCCCAACCTGGCACTACTGCGATTACAGCTTTTGGCATAAATCTTATTAGTCTTTGAACTTCAAGAATATTTAAACGATGGTAGCCATCATCACCTACATACCCTTGATGCCCTCTAGCCTTCTGGTCACCACCAGAGCAGAAGCTCCATACCCCATCCTTAGTAGAGGGGCCTTCGGCAGATAAAAGTACAACCCCAATATTCACGTCTTCATTAGCGTCATAAAACGCGTCGTATAATTCTGATGTTGTCTTGGGACGAAAGGCATTACGAACATTGGGGCGGTTAAAAGCAATTCTGGCCACTCCATTTCGCTTTTTATAAGTTATATCCTCGTAAGATTTAACAGCAATCCACTCCTTAGAATCCATAGCTTGGTCTTTTTACAAAAATAAGGCTTTAAAGGGGAGTTTTAAAGATGAAGTTCAACCTATTAATTGACTAAGTATATGCCATCATTTTCAATAGTTATCATTCTTTGCTTATAAAGTGTACCTATTGCTTTCTTAAAGGTTTTCTTACTCATTTCCAAGGTATCCCTTATCTCTTCTGGAGCTGACTTGTCGTTTAATGGTATAAATCCCGTATCGCTATCCTGAAGTCTTTGCATGATCTTATCTGCATTGGGCTCTATCTTTCGATAACCAATCTTTCCAAGAGCGACGTCAATTTTATTGTCTGGACGGATTTTCTTTATGTAACCTTTCAATTTATCGCCAATGTTTAAATCGGTAAATATATTATCATTGAAAATGAGCCCAAGGTGTTTTTTATTTACTATCACGTTCATTCCTATATCGCTAGGATGGGACACAATTAGATCTACTTCTTCAAACTCCTGTACGCTCAAATCAGTATTGTCCAAAAACCGATTGGTTTTACTTGAGGCCACCAATCTATCGGTTTCCTCATCGAGATAACAATAGACCAAATACCATCCTCCCTTTACCATCTTAAATGCCTGTTCTTTAAAGGGGCAGAACAATTGCTTTACTAATCCCCAATCTAAAAAAGCTCCGTGCTGGGTAACCTCACTGCATCTAAGCATGGCAAAATCGCCTCTAGTTATATGTGGGTCATCTGTTACTGCAACGGGACGTTCCTCGTTATCAAGATAAACAAAAACCTCTATTTTGTCGTAAATGTTATAATCATCTGGAACGTAACGATTAGGCAGCAAGATTTCACTTTCCCCATCATCGCCAAGGTACAGCCCCTGCTCGGTCTCCCTAATTATTTCTAATGTATTGTATTGTCCTATTTTTATCATGGGAACAAAGTTAAGCAATAGGATTGACTGAACAGGCAGTAGGCAAAGGCTAAAAGAAAAAGAGGTTTTAAGTTAAAGGTCTATAACTTGGGTATAGAATTGAAATGTTCAAAATAATAAGCGAGGCTCAATCTAATAATGACGTTACATTTTTTAAACATTGAAAAAATAAAAAACCAGTTCCTATTTTGAAACTGGCTTAATTTACCGTAGTTTATTTTTTTAATTATAAACCGACTCTTTATTAAAATGCTTGGTTAGGGCATAATAAATAACCACTCTATATTTATTGCGGTGTGATTTTCCATAGGTATCCATAACCGACTCAATAGCCGTATCTAAATCTTCACTCTCAGACAAACCCAATTTATTCTTAAGAAAATTGTTTTTAACGGTTTCTACTTCCTTGGGGTCTGAACTTGAAACTGTAGCTGCATCTGCATTGTAAATCGATGGCCCTGCCCCGATAGTAACCTTTGTTAACAAATCCATATCGGGGTTAATATTAAACTTATCTTTTAAATCGGTTGCGTATTTCGCAATTAATTCGTCTCTTTTACTCATTATTACTGATTTGGTTATTAATTAGCAGAAAATTAAGAATTTTTTAGGTGATCAATGTTAAGATTAGCTTAACTTATAAATTCAAAATAATCGAGTAATATACGGTCATTTACTTTTCTGGGGGTAAATACTTCGAGCAACTTCGGTTTTTTCGATGTTTTGTAAAAATGTCTTAAGCTAGTCTCCAGTTCAATCTCATTACCGGCACTTAAATATTCAAATTTGAACATATCGCAGAGCATGCTTGCATCCAAATCGTGTTTTGTCTCAAAAAATCGCTCGAAATTTTCAGTATCTTCTGCTCCTGGCAGGATTCTAAAGATCCCACCGCCACCGTTATTGATTAAAACTATCCGAAAATCTTCTGGTATATAATCGTTCCAAAGCGCATTACTATCATAAAAAAAACTCAAGTCCCCAGTAATAAATACCGTTTGTTTGCTATTGGCAACGGCTGCACCAATTGCAGTTGAGGTAGAACCATCAATACCACTGGTACCGCGATTGCAATAGACTTCAATAGTCTCATTTAATCGAAAAAGCTGCGCATATCTAATGGTAGAACTATTGCCTAGTTGTAACATAGAGTTACTGGGTAGCGTTTTTAAAATAAGACTAAAAGCCTTAAAATCGCTAAATGCAATATGTTTTAGGTACTCTAAATGTTTTTTGTGCCGTGACCTTTTAACATCAATCCATGTGGGTAGGTAACTACTTTTAGCGGTATGTGTGGTTTTTGGTAAAAACTCTGATAAAAATCTATTTGGAGTTAACTGAAAATGTTTACTAAGGCAGAAAAAAGTGTCCAAACTATTTAAATCATCGACATGCCAATGATGCTTTGGCTGAAACTCCCTTAAAAAGCGTTTGATTTTTTTTGATACTATCATGCCGCCAAATGTCAAAAGTATATCGGGCTGTAATTTGCGAAAGTCCCCGTTACTCATTGGGGCTATCATCTTATCGATACTTATAAAAAAATTTGGATGCTGTATGTTACTGGTTGTTTCTGTGAAGACCACCACGCTGTTATCGTTAGCTAATTCATTTAGATACTTTGGGTCAATTTGGTCGGGAGCCATGGCTCCTACTAAAACCATCTTTTTCTTAGCTGCGTACCATTGATCAACGCAATCATTTATTTCGGCATCCTCCACTTTTGGAGCTCGATATCCTAGTGCCTTAAAACTCGGATTGACTGACGGTTTTTGAACCGTATCGTAAAGAGGCTCGTCAAAAGGAACATTAATATGAACCGGCCCATGCTTTAATAATGCCAGACCAATTGCAGTATTGATTTCGGTCTCGTTACTTTTTTGAATACCCTGTTGAATGCCAAATAAACGCTCTAATCTATTTTCAATATTTTTAATCATAGGAAGCTCTTCTCTTTCGCTCAATCTGTTCTCATCCCTTAAATCAACTTTTAAATCTGTGGAGTAGTGCACATGATTTCCATATACATTTTTCTGTGCAATGGTTTGACCGTCCCCAATCCCCAATAGGTGTTTTGGTCGGTCTGCAGAAAGTACAATCAAAGGTATGTTGCTATAAAATGCCTCTGAAATTGCGGGATAATAATTGAGCAAGGCACTACCTGACGTACAGACCAATGCTACTGGTTTTTGGATTTGCTGAGCTATACCAAGCGCAAAAAATGCCGCGCAGCGCTCATCTACTATACTGTAACATTTAAAAAAATCGTTATTGCAAAAACCTAGGGTTAAAGGTGCGTTTCGACTTCCCGGAGAGATAACGATGTTTGCTATATCCTTCTGTCTAAAGAGCTCTACAATAGTTTGGGCAAGCGGAATCTTGGGATATATCATTTAACAAAATTACCTAATTTATAGCTTGGAAAAAAGTGGATTATTTTTGTAAATCAATAAAAAAGGAAACTTTTTCAAGTTTCCTTTTTTTATTGGTTTCTATAACCTTATTATGCAATCTCAATCCTACGCGATGGCTTATCCTTGGCCTCCTCTAGCTTGGGAAGATTCAACCTTAAAATACCATCATTGTACGCGGCGTTTATCTTTTCAGAATTTACTGTATCCGGTAGGGTAAACGTTCTTTTAAATGATGAATATCCAAACTCTCGTCTAGTATAGTTATCTTCCCTAGTCTGGTCTTCAGTTTTCACTTCAGATGAAATTGACAATATCTTATTATCAACGTCAATATCGAAATCAGATTTTTTCATACCGGGAACCGCTAATTCCAAAACGAAATTATCGGCATCTTCCTTAATATTTACTGCTGGTAATGACATACCTGTGTTAAAATTTGATAAAAAACCTGTTCCTAGTCCGTTTTCAAAAACATCATCAACCCATGAGGATAAGCTCGGTAAATTTGCCATGCCTTTTTGAGCTGAAGATTGACTTCCATTGTTCTGGGATTTCAATATAATACTCATTGCTTTTCAAATTTAAATTAAACTTATTTTACCTCAAATTATCAAATAAAATACCAAAGCATATAACTGACGTATTTACCATATAATTTGCCAAAATGACATATTAAGTTATTATTAACAAGAGGCTTACCTGATAACAGCAAAAACCAAACACTATTACAACTGTAACATTTTGAATGATCCATCGTCTATTAGATATACAATAAAACATCAATCTTAAAATCAAATCATTATGAGAACTTTAAACAGCAATCAATTATCAGGTACTTTAGAGAAAACAAAAAGTAATTCATGGAATGGTAAGCGGCGTTTTAGAACAAATCTTTAAAAGCCCAATATAAACCAGACCTGCTGCACCCAGCAACAAGAAAAATATCAATTATGAAACGTTTATCAAAAGTATTAAAAACGTCACATACACTGAACGACGATTTAGATAATATAAAAATCTAACGTGTCATGTCACGTTAAACCTAAGCCGATAACCCTCATTATCGGCTTTTTTATGTTTAAAACAATAAACACTACTTAGTAATGTTAAAGTTTAATGTATTTCATCTTGTTTTTTTGTATTTCATCTAATTTTCAGTTAGATTGCCCGAGATTTATGAGTCAGTAGGATGACCCCCAAGCCGCAATCCTCTGCCTAACTAAACTTAACCGCTTAACATGAAAAATCATTACCCAGCACTACTTCTAGTGTTTTGTTTTTTTGGGTATCACCTCAACGCCCAACAAATCAATATAAACAACGCATATACAGCACAGCAATTAGTGGAAAACAGCTTGGTTGTAGGGTGTGTTGAAACCTCAAACATTTCGTCTCAGGTTAATGGTAGCGCTAACGGCTTTAATAGTTTTGCTTATTTTGAAAGTGGCATTTCCAACTTTCCCTTTCAAACTGGTATTATGCTATCAACAGGAAATCCAATGTCTGGCGGAAACGTTCAAAACAATGAAACCCTAAACGAAGGTGACGAGAACTGGCTTACCGACCCAGATTTGGAGGAAGCTTTGGGCATTTCGGGGACTCTCAACGCAACGTCAATCGAATTCAACTTTACTTCAATTACCAATAAATTAGAGTTCAATTATATCTTGGCCTCAGAGGAATACTTTGGAAATTTTCCATGTGAATACTCAGATGGATTCGCCTTTTTGATAAAGGAGGCGGGCACTAATAACCCCTATCAAAACATTGCCTTAGTCCCGGGCACGGATATTCCCGTAAATACAAACACCGTTCATCCCGAAATCGTGGGGTTTTGCGACGCAGTTAATGACGATTATTTTGAAGGTTTTAACGTAGGAGACACAAACTATAATGGTCGCACAACGGTGATGACAGCTTCTGCCGATATCATACCCTATACAGCGTACACCATAAAACTGGTTATAGCAGACCAAACCGACCAGAATTACGATTCGGCAGTTTTTATTGAGGGCAATAGTTTTGATGCCAATGTCAACTTAGGAGCAGATATTCAAACTTGCGCCAGCTCGGTCGATTTAGAAGGTAGTATCGCCAATGACCAAGCAGTTTATTCATGGTACTATAACAATAATTTGATTAGCGGAGCCAACACTCCAGAACTTACCGCAACAGAAACTGGTATTTATAGAATTCAAATTGATATTCCCTTAGCTGGTTCAACTTGTACGATTGAAGATGAGATTGAAATTACACTGAGTTCGACCCAGGCGGCAGAGGCCATTTCAGATTTTGAACTTTGTGATAGCGATAGCAATGGTGTAGAGATATTTGACCTCTCCATTAAAATGAATGAAGCGCTGGAAGCAGTGCCAGATTCCAACTATTTTATTTCCTACCATTATAGTTTAGACCAAGCAGAAAACAATACAAATCCTATTACCGCGCCAATTGAAAATACAAGCAACCCACAAACCATATTTGTTAGGATTGAAGATGAAGACAATGGTTGTTTGGCATACTCAGAATTCAACTTGATTGTTCATGAATTACCAGTTGCCAACTCACCAAGCCTCTTGGTGGCCTGTGCAGACGTTGCCGATAATGGTGATACTATCATTGATTTATCAGCAAAGGATGAAGAAATAACCAATGGAGACCCAGATTTGAACGTAACGTATTACCTAAGTTTGGAGGATGCAGAAAATGGGCAAAATGCCATACCATTGCCTTATGTTAATGATAATGGCAACCAACAAGTTTTTGTTAGGGTTACAAATACGGTAACCGGGTGTTCTTCAACAACAAGCCTAGCTATTGAGATACAAAATAAACCAGTAATTAATACCGGAAGACACCTCATTGATGCTTGTGATTCTGACCTTGATGGTTTTGCAGATTTTGACCTTACCCAAATAATCGATGATGTTCTCGAGGGACTCAACGGAGTAAGCGTGACCTTTCATGAAACAGCCGAGGATGCAGAAAACGGATCTAACCCTATAGAAAATGAAACGGCTTATACCAATGCAGAGGCTAATCAAAGTATAGTTTACATTAGGGTTACAGATGATGCTACGGGTTGCGCTTCATTCACAGCCATTGAAATACATACCAACCTGTTACTTACTGGAACGGATATTAAGGATTTTTCGCAATGCGATGTTGATAATGACGGCACCGAGTCTTTTGATCTTTTAGCCGTAGAGATAGATATCATCAATAATCTGGATGAAGATATTATTATCAATTTCTATCTTACAGAAGAGGATAGAGACTTGAATACAGGAGCTTTGGATAAAAATACGCCTTTCACACCTACGTCAAACCCACAGACCGTATATATTACCCTAACCAGCCCTACGTGCTCGGTGGTGGCCGAAATTGATTTTTACATTGACCCAGTTGAGGAAGCTATACTAATCGGTTCACAAACTGTTTGTGATTCTGACCAGGACGGTTTTACTAAAATCAATCTGACTCAATTCAATAATTTAATAACAGATGGTGAGCCAGGTTACAATGTTAGCTTTTATACAAGTTTAGAGGATGCTGAACAAGGTGTAGGCGCGGTCAATTCAAATTACGTTAATGAAACGAACCCACAGATGTTTTGGTATGGCGTTGAAAAAAACGACACGGGATGTTCTAGTGTTGCTTCATTTGAAGTGACCGTATTACCAGCCCCACTTTCTCAAACACCCACCGAAATTATAATATGTGATAGCGACTCAGATGGCATGGCGGTTGTTGATCTTACTGAAAAAATAGCCGAGGTTGTTACTGATACTTCCAATAGAAATATAACATTCCATACAAGTGTTGAGGACGCCGAAAATAGTTTAAACGCCATATCCAACCCCGCTTTTTTTAGTGCGGTCACCCAAACAATAACTGTAAGAGTAGAAAATATGAGTTCGGGATGTTACAGTTTAGAGCCACTTAAAATAATAGTAAACACACTACCCATTATTAGCCCTATTGAAGTTTTTAAATTTTGTGAAGAAGATGGTAACGGAGTCGGTGAGTTTATTTTTCAATCGCAGGACGCCGGTATTTTAGAAGGACAGTCAGGGAAACAGGTGTTTTACTACGAAACTGCAGAAAATGCACAGAGTAACAGCAATCCAATCGATAAAAATGAGATTTACGTTAATATTACTAATCCACAAATAATTCACGTAAGGGTTGAGAATATTTCAGACCCGAGCTGCTATAGTGTATCCTCTTTTGCTGTTGAGGTGGGTACAAATCCAGATTTTAATGAGCCCAGTGATGTATTTGTTTGTGACGATATCTCAAATGATGGTAGCGTACGTTTTGACCTGAGCTCGCAGTATAATGAGATTATAGGCAATATACCAGATATTCAGGAGGTCACATTCCATACGTCAGAATTAGATGCCCTAAATAATGAAGACCCAATAGATTTTAATTTTGAAAACACCGTTAATCCCCAACAAATCTATGCACGTATAAATAACGGATCTATCTGCGAGTCCTATACCTCATTTGTTCTAAATGTTATAGCAGCACCAGACGTTAATATACCAGAGCCCATAGAACTCTGTGATAGCGATTATGATGGCATTACTGTCTTTGATTTAACCGTGTCTGAATTTGACGTTCTCGATGTAAGACAAGATAATATAGAACTTGGATATTATGAGAGTGAGCTAGACGCAGGGATGAAAAAAAATGAAATTTTGGATACGAACAACTATACAAATTTATCCAACCCCCAAACAGTTTATATACGAGTAGAAAATACACTCTCTGATTGTGCTGTAACCTTGCCATTGGAACTGATTGCCAACTTACCCCCACCAATTAATTTTATTGAAAGTTATGATGTTTGTGCTAACGACTCATCATCGATTGATTTGACAAATGTAGATGAAGCTATCTATCAATCCTCACAGAACATTGACCTAAGTTATTTCACTTCAGAACATGATGCAATTTACCAAGAAAACCGTTTAGACGATATCTACACCTATCAAACCAATAATGATTTACTATTTGTAAGAGCCGAATTCTCAACCACCGGATGTTATATTATCCATAATTTTAACGTACGGGTCACGCCACTACCAACGGCAAATCAAGCTGATGATCTAGAATCCTGTGACGATGATTTTGATGGGTTTTTGGAGTTCGACCTAACCCAACAGAACAGCCAGATTCTTGGTAATCAAAACCCAAATGATTTTTCTGTTAATTATTATACCGATCTGGTTTTTGCTGAGGAAGATGTTAGCCGAGTAAATCCGGTAAGCTACGACGCCATGAACAATGATATGATTTATGCGCGTGTAGAAAACCTTAGAACAGGATGTTATGATATCTCCCAATTTAGAATATACATTAATAATAGACCAGCTTTGGATATTGGTGATCAAGTAATTTGTTTAGAGAATTTACCGCTAATCGTTAGCGCTAATACCAACGTACCGGGTGATGCCTATTCTTGGTCAACAAACGAAAGCTCGGCTGAGATTGAAATTACAGAAGTTGGCACATATTCGGTAACGGTAACAACACCGTTCGGTTGCAAGACTACCGAAGTTTTTGAGGTTATCGAATCGCAAGCCGCAAATATTGAATTTACCGAGGTCATGGATTTCTCAGACCCCAATAACATTACCGTCACTGTTAAGGGAATAGGAAATTATTTATATCAAATCGACGACCAAGAACCACAGGAATCAAACTTTTTTGAAAACGTTGCTTTGGGTTATCATACCTTAACTATTATTGATTTGAATGGTTGTGCAGAAGTCACGAAAGAAATCGTGGTTATAGACGCCCCTAAATTCATGACTCCCAATGGTGATGGCTATTTTGACACCTGGCATATAAGCGGAGTGGAGACCTTACCGGGTACGGCGATTGATATTTTTGATCGCTACGGTAAATTGCTCAAGCAAATATCATCATCTACCGGTGGTTGGGATGGCACCTTCAATGGTCTTGAAATGCCTGCTGCCGATTATTGGTACATTGCAAGGGTAAGAAAAGGGGACATCCAGTTCGAGGTTAAGGGACATTTTTCGATTAAGCGTTAGACTCCAAAATAGTAAGTACAGCTTATTTCATCACTGCGGATTTAAAATGAATTTGAAATAACGTTGTTAAACCACAGAAAAATAATCACATGGATACAAAAATCGTATCATCTTTACTGGGGTTTTTGACTAATGCTGAAACGAAAGTGACTATTCCCCACTCCAATCCATAGATAAAACTAAACATATTAAGTCTCTAGAGGTTTTTAAGGTAAAGCCCCCGCTTCTTTAAACTTTGGGTCAATTTAGGACAAAAGCAATCTACAAACGGCTTATTTATCTAATTTAATCCTTGATGTATAACATTTCGTTTAAATATATATCAGTTCCTCTACGGTATCGCTTTATTATCGTCAATAAAAGCAAACCTGAATGATATGATAATGTATTTGAGATAGTCTCAATTTCAATTTTATTCAAAACAACTTAACTATATTGGTTAGGCAGCATAAAGATGATTGATTAGCGGCAACTTCAATGATTTATGTGCAAAGTGTTTTAATAAATCCAATAAAACACAAACTAATTTACCTTAAAAGTCTTTTTAGCAGGTCCAATCCCCTTTAAGGTTAGGGACTTCCACTGCTTGGGCAGTATTGGATTTTTCTGTACGATTCCCTGATTTGTAATATGAAGTCCACCAAAACCGAATAAAATGGTTTGCAACATCCCTCCCGCTCCAGTCACAAAATAAGGATTATCACTGGTGGCAGATTCTGCCAGCGCACCAAACGGCGGTCTCTTATTAGGCATGTAGCTTTCCTTAAACAATCGATAGGCTTCTTCCGCATTTCCCAATCTGGCGTAGATTACCGCAAAAATAGCCTTACCCATTGCGGGACCTTCAGGCGATAACTTGGGTTCGTAATATTCTAAATCCTTTATAATTTGTGCTTTTTCATTTACGACGTTAAGTGGAAAAGCCAAGAGATTCACATCGGCTTGCTTTATGATTTCCCCATCGTAATTGGCGTGCTCCTTTGTTGTTCCATTATCCATTTTTAGAATCCTTAAATTATCAGCAACATCCTTCCAATTTTCATTAATTGGATGTTCCAAAACTTTTGAAGCTTCAATAGCGTAATTTAAGGCGGTTATGGCAGCTGCATTTGTAAAGGCATTATCCGTAACATTTGGAGCAAACTCATTGGCACCAACTACATTTTTGATGGAATAGCTACCATCTTTATTTTTAGTTGAGCGACTGTCCCAAAAATCGGCAATTTCCTTTAGCATTGGGTAGCCACTTTGCTCAAGCCATTTTTTATCTTTTGTAACCTTGTAATAATTCCAAAATGCAATGGCTATGTCGGCTGTAATGTGATGCTCAAACGTTCCGGTCAAAGCCCAAGCTGGAGTGGCTTCTTCGCCTGTCTCATCACTTTCCCAAGGGAACATCGCACCTTTATATCCAAAATTAACCGCCTTTTGCTTTGCCTTTCCCAAACGGTCTAACCTATAGTTAAGCAGGGATTTTGCGATATCCTGATTCAATAACAGTAATGGTGGATACATCCACAGCTCCGTATCCCAAAATATATGACCGTTATAGTTTTGGGATGAAAGCCCCATTGGCGCGATACTCAAGTCGGAATCCGCTCTAGAAAAGGCATAAAGATGATACAGCGCCAGGCGAACGTCCTGTTGCACCTTTAATTCGCCTTCAATTATGATATCGCTTTCCCAAAGTTCTGCCCAAAGCGCTTTATGTTCGCCAAGCAAATCGTCTTTAGGGGTGAGTAAATTGAAAATTATAAAACGCTCTGATTCTGTTTGGGGGTCATTAAAATCTTGGGTGGTACATTGAGCTGCCGTCCATGCAAAATTTAAATTTTGATTGGATTGGAGCCTTTCAGTAAAACTTAAGGCGTTTTTATTTTCTGAAGTCAATTTGTGCACAAGTTCTGGTCGCTCGTTCTCGTATCCAGTATGTATGTTGTGCCAGATAAAAGTACCTGAAGTAGCTACGGTATGCTTTCCGAATTTGCTCTTCGCCACAGTTTGTAAAATTGGCATTGTTGTTTCAGCATCCCTTAAAACCCTGAAGGTACTTTTTGGTGTTTTTAAGTTTTCGTGTAATTCTATCGCCGTAGACACTTTCACTTCAATAGGTTTCAAAGGCTTGATTGAAACGTCAATATATCCCGAATATGGCACATGTCTAAGGGCATAGATGGTATATGAAATTTCGGCTTTATCCTTAAATTTAAAAGTCGTTTTAAATCCAGCTTCCTTGAGCATTAAGGTTTGCTTCCAATCTGAAATATTAAATTTTGAAATTTTTTCGCCATCAATCTGCATCTCTAAATTACCAAAATTCATGCCTTCCAAAATTCGGCTGACCCCGAGTTCTGAAGCTTTTTCGTAAACGTTATTTAATATAATTTGTTTAACGCCAAAGAGCTTTTCAGAAGGTAAAATCCCAATACGCCCATTTGCGACAGCGATACCAGTGTAATTGTTTGTTTTTAAAGTACTAATGTGCCAACCGTCATTTTGGGCCGCAAGATTGATAATTAAAAATAAGCTTAGAAATACTGAGGGAAGATGTTTCATATTGCGGCAGGTTTAGTTGTTCTAAAGTAATATTAATACAACAATCGCTGGAAATTATTGCGGTTTAAGATTAATTTAAAATTACTAAAACGTTTTCGTAAATCAAATCCTTATTATTGCATGCGGTAAATTACAGAAATCACTTATTTATTTATTTTTAACGTTTAGAACCTGATTAAAGGTTTGTAATTGATTTTGACTATTGGGAATTATCGCTTATTTGAGATAACCTCTTAGGTAAAATCCTATGGCATGGCCTTAGTGACAGAATTACATTATAATTGATCGAATTATTAGAGAACCCAATCGTTTTTATTCGATTAATAATGGCCATAAGTTGCACAAGCTAAGAAAAAAACGTAACGATAAATTGTAAAGCTTTAAACAGGCCTTAACACCAACCAACATGAATGACCTTATTAGTTCTATAGATTTAATTGTCATCGCCGTTTACTTTTCCATCGTCTTTCTGATTGGTTTTTTAGTGGCGCGTAAAACCGAATCTGGGGAGGACCTTTTTCTCGGCGGAAGAACACTCACTTGGGGTGTTATAGGGTTTTCCTTATTTGCATCAAACATCTCTAGTACAACCATGATTGGCCTTACCGGCGCGGCTTATTCATCTGGAATTGTGCAATCGGTTTATGAGTGGGTATCTGGTGTGCCACTAATAATTGCAGCATTTATATTTATTCCACTTTACCTCAAATCCCAGATTACCACAATCCCAGAATTTCTAAATTTAAGATACGATAGGCGCTCCCAGGTATTCTTTTCCTCGATAACCATAATAACTAGTGTGATTGTTGATACTGCAGGTGGTCTTTATGCCGGTGCCTTAGTCTTAAAAACGTTTTTTCCTGATTTAATTATCTGGCAGACTTGCTTCGTTTTGGCAGTCATCGCTGGGCTTTACACCGCTTTCGGTGGGCTGAAGGCTGTAGTTTATACAGATACCCTGCAAGCTATTGTACTCATATTTGGGAGTTCAATCTTAACTTATATTATGTTTGAGAAAATTGATTTTTCCATAGACCGCATGTTATCCTCTGCACCAGATGGCCATTTTTCTATCATTAAACCCATCGATGATGAAACGCTACCTTGGCCAGGCCTTTTTCTCGGTGTACCCCTTTTAGGCTTTTGGTATTGGTCCACCAACCAATATATCGTGCAGCGCGTACTGGGTTCAAAGGATGTTAGGCACGCACGCTGGGGCCTAATTTTTGGGGGATTCTTAAAGCTCATTCCCTTGTTTATCATGGTAGTTCCTGGAGCCATGGCCATTAGTATTTACACAGACATTCAAAATCCAGACATGGTGTTTCCTACCATTGTATTGAGAGCCTTGCCAGTCGGCTTGGTCGGGTTGGTTTTGGCCGGTCTAATCTCTGCCATCATGTCCACGGTGGATTCTACATTAAATTCGGCATCCACACTTATAGTAATTGATTTTATAAAACCAAAACAACCAGACATCACCTCTAAACAAGTGGCAAAATACGGGCGCATTACCACGTTTATACTTATGTTTATAGCCGCTGCTTGGGCACCAATGATTGCTAATTTTGGAGGCATATGGATTTATTTACAACAGATGTTTACCATTTTCGTTCCACCTATTGTCGTTTTGTTCTTGCTTGGTGTATTTTATAAACGCGGAAATGCAGAGGGTGCATTCTGGACCTTAGTAATTGGTGTTTCATTAGGCATTCTATTATTTGTTTTGGCGCAATACGGCTACTGGCCAATACACTTTACAATTAATGCGGGGATTGTCGTGGCATTATCTGCCATTGTCTTTATTGTGGTAAGCAAAATGACAGACCCGCCGCCATCTGAAAAAATCACTAACCTTACCTATGAGAAAGGGCTAATTGACGCTGGTAATGAAGGCCTGCCCTGGTACAAAAACTATAAGTACTATGCCTACTTGCTTTTGGTGTGTATAGGTATCATATTTGTAGTGCTATTTTAAAAATCCTTATCTAAATTATGAAGAGAGCTTGGTGGAAAGAAAGCGTTGTCTATCAAATATACCCGCGGTCCTTTAAGGATACTACTGGAGATGGGCTTGGTGACCTCTATGGTATTATTGAAAAATTAGACCACATAACATCACTAAACGTTGACGTTGTTTGGCTATGCCCTATTTATGAGTCGCCTAATAACGATAATGGTTACGACATAAGTGATTATCGAAAAATATCGGAGCGTTTTGGGGGAAACGAGGCATTTGACTTACTATTGGAGAAGATGAAAGCCAAAGGGCTTAAATTGGTCATGGATTTGGTTGCCAACCATACCTCTGAGCAACACGAATGGTTTCGTAAAGCAAAGTCCTCAAGGGACAACCCCTACCGGGATTATTACCATTGGAAGTCCCCAAAAAATGGCAGCGTGCCAAATAACTGGCAGTCTATTTTTGGTGGCACCGTTTGGGAATACAACCAAGCAACCGAAGATTATTATTTACACCTTTTCACGAAAGAACAACCCGACCTCAACTGGGAGAACCCGAAAGTGAGGCGGGAAATTTATGATATCATTAAATTTTGGGCTGATAAAGGTATTGACGGCTTTAGAATGGATGTGATTTCATTGATATCCAAGCAAATGGACTTTCCTGATACGAGATTCAATAATTTTAAGGATACCATCGTAAACTATTATGCCAACGGCCCTAAGATACATAGGTATTTGCGAGAAATGAACGAAAAGGTTCTCAGCAAATACGATCTAATGACGGTTGGTGAGGGGCCTGGTATCGACCTTGATAATGGTTTGGATTACGTACATGAAGATAGGGATGAACTCAATATGGTATTTCACTTTGACCATATGTTCATTGATGCGGGGCCAGGTGGAAAATACGATATATTAGACTATGATTTAGTGGACTTTAAAAAGGTATTCTCAAAATGGGATAACTTATTGAAAGATGGTGGCTGGGGCAGTATTTTCTTGGGAAATCACGATTTCTCCAGAATGGTATCGCGCTTTGGAAATGATACCGTTTATCACAATGAATCTGCAAAAGCTCTCGCCATGCTCATTCTAACCCTGCGTGGCACGGTTTATATATATCAAGGTGATGAAATAGGAATGACCAATGTGGCCTATCCTTCAATTGACGATTATGATGATATTGAGACTTTAGGAGCTTGGAGAGAAGCAGAGACGGCGGGACATCACATGGATGACTTTCTTTTAAAAGTGCATAGCCAAAGTAGGGACAACGCACGTACACCAATGCAGTGGAACGCTTTACAAAATGCGGGATTTACAGAAAATGAGCCTTGGTTAAAAATAAACCCTAATTATAAAACCATTAATGTTGAAAATAGCAATCGCAACCCAGATTCCATATTAAATTTTTACAGGGGAATGGTGACTTTTAGAAAAGAGAATATAGTTTTGGTTTACGGGGACTACGAATGTTTGGACGAAGATCACAAACAGATTTTTGCCTATAGAAGATTTGATGACAATAACGAATTTTTAATTGTTCACAATATGGGCGAGACATCAATAAATTGGGACCATAACCTCAATATAGACAATTATAAGCTTCTAAAGTCAAATTTAGAATCGTCCATTGCCGATTTATCCTTTCGTGCATGGGAGAGTAAGCTATTCAAGAAAAAAGACCAGACCATTTGAACTACCAGTCCTGGCAAACCTTAACCGCTTTGTGCCAACACTTTACTCTAGAGGAAGCTTCCATAGAGGTCATTTGTGACTTAAAAACTTTGGCTTCGGTTTCTAAAATGGTTTTCAGTTCATCCAAATCCTTCCAAAACCCAACCGCTAGGCCTGCTAAAAATGCGGCGCCAAGTGCTGTAGTTTCAAGCTCTTTAGGTCGCCTTACGTTTCCGTTGAAAATATCAGCCTGAAACTGCATTAAAAGATTGTTTGACGAAGCGCCTCCATCAACTCTCAGTTCCTTACAAGCGTGGCCTGCGTCTTCTTCCATGGCCTTTATAACATCATACACCTGAAAAGCAATTCCCTCTAAGGTGGCACGGGCGATGTGGGCTTGCGTGGTGCCCCGTGATATCCCAAAGATTGCCCCTCTAGCATGGGGGTTCCAATAGGGTGCTCCAATACCGGTTAAGGCCGGTACAAAGTAAACCTCTCCATTATCTTCTGTAGTCTCTGCTAAATTTTTAACATCAGGAGCCTTGTCTATAATGCCCAAACCGTCCCTGAGCCATTGTACAGCAGCACCGCCTACAAAAATACTGCCCTCAAGGGCATAGTTGGTCTTACCCCCTATTTGATATGCTATTGTTGTAATTAATTGATGTTGGGATAATACGGGTTCGTCCCCGACGTTCATTAATAAAAAACAGCCCGTGCCATAAGTGTTTTTTGCCATGCCCTTTGAAGTGCACATCTGGCCAAAAAGCGCGGCCTGTTGGTCGCCAGCAATACCGGCGATTTCAACAGGTGTTTTCAATGCTTCAATATCTGTCTCAGCGTAAATTTCAGAACATCCCTTTACCTCTGGCAACATAACTTTTGGGATGTCGAATAGCTCTAGCAAATCATCATCCCATTTAAGGGTTTCTATATTAAAAATCATGGTGCGACTGGCATTTGTAACATCGGTTAAATGTGATTTACCTTTGGTTAATTTCCATATCAACCAAGTATCGATGGTACCAAAACACAATTCTCCGTTTTCGGCACGTTTTCGGGCGCCATCAACTTTATCCAAAATCCATTTGATCTTACTGGCTGAAAAATAAGGGTCAATAACCAATCCTGTTTTTTCACTAATCTGTTCTTGATAACCCTTAGACTTCAACTGGTCACAAAATGCAGCTGTTCTTCGATCTTGCCAAACAATAGCGTTGTATATAGGCTTACCGGTAGCACGCTCCCAAACAACCACGGTCTCACGCTGGTTGGTAATCCCGATTGCACTTATATGTTGTGATGTAATTTTGGTGGTTGCCAGTAAGCGCTTAATAGTGTTGAGTTGGGATGCCCAAATAGCCTCAGGGTTGTGTTCAACCCAGCCTGACCTCGGGAAAAGTTGTTCGAAATCTTCTTGGGCAGTGGCGGCAATAGTCCCCGATTTGTTTATCAATACAGAGCGGGATGATGTTGTGCCTTGGTCTAAGGCTAAAATATATGTATCACTAGTGTTCATTAATAACCTTTTTCTAAAATTGAGTTATTTATTGGGGTTTTCAGTAGTGGTTAGCAACGCTTAACTCAAATTCGGGCCAAGCCACCATAACCAGATTTTCAAGTTTGTAATCGATTTTTAGCCACATCTAAGCTTCGGTGGGAGCGCTAATCGCGTCTTCAATTTCCACTTCAACTTCCAAAACATATCCCTTGGCCAACTTTATAAATCTATCGCTTTCATTCTTAGCCCAGGTTTGACTTTTTTGCAACTCACCAGCAATTAATTTTGCCACAAGTGGAGCTATTTTTATTGCGGCCCTGGCATCTAAAAACAACAACCGATTTCGCCTCGCCAGTATATCCTCAACGGTTCTTGCCATTTCATAACGTACACTAAAAATGACCTCTCCAACCGTATAATCGTAATCTCTATGAAGTTTTTGACGATAATTTGCATCTTGGGATTCAATTTCTTCCACTTTTTCTAAATCACTGCCGTAAACGTATCTGTGATTATAAAACACTTCTGAAGAATTTTTAAGACTACCATGGAGCTGAAGCCCTTCGGTTTGAGATGCCGCTTCATTAACCTTACCTGTAGAAACGGCTTTATCAATGAGCTCTTCGGCCATGTGCCTGTAAGTTGTCCACTTACCGCCAACAATACTAATCAAACCAGATTCTGAAACTATAATCCTATGGCCTCTTGAAATTTCCCGGGTATTTTGCTTGTTTCCCTCTGGGGCTACCAAGGGGCGTAATCCTGCAAATACGGAAAGTACATCCTTTTTTGTAGGTTTTTTGGTTAGGTACTGCCCAGCGGTATCTAGTACAAATTCAATTTCAGAAGGTAAGGCTCGAGGTTCATATTTAGCTTTAACATTGGGTGTATCGGTTGTACCTACAACTACCTTGTTATGCCATGGAATCACAAAAAGGACCCTACCGTCACTGGTTTTGGGTATCATAATAGCCCTATCGCTTTTTAAGAAAGATTTATCAAGCACCAAATGTATTCCTTGACTTGGCACAATCTTAAAACCATTCTTTTTACGACCATCCATTTTTAAAATCTTGTTTGCAAACACACCGGTAGCGTTAATCACTACTTTTGATCTTACTTCGTACAATTTATCGGTTTCCACGTCTTTTACCACTACACCAGCAACTTGTTCTTTATCGTCGTACAATAAATCCTTGACCTTAAAATAGTTTAAAACTACCGCCCTTTGTGAAATGGCTGTTTGTGCCAGATTGAGTGCTAACCGTGCATCGTCAAATTGCCCATCCTTATAGGCCACTCCACTTTTCAAACCCTTTCCAACTAATGATGGTATTTGTGATTTAGTGGTTTTTCCGCTAAGTAACCTGGCTTTACCCAAGCTTAATTTTCCTGATAAGAAATCGTAGGTTTTTAAACCTAAAGCGTAATAATAACCTTGCCACCACTTATAATTTGGAATGATGAATGTTTGATTTTGAAATAAGTGAGCAGCGTTTTGAGCTAGTAGCCCTCGCTCCTTAAGCGCCTCTTTTACCAACCCAATATTACCCTGGGCTAAATAGCGCACACCACCATGAACCAGTTTTGTGCTTCTGCTTGAGGTACCCTTGGCAAAATCAGAGCCCTCGAACAATGCGGTTTTAAAGCCCCTTGAAGCTGCATCAACTGCTGCGCCTAGACCGCTTGCTCCACCACCAATAATTATAAAATCAAAAAGGTCAGTTGATTCCAGTCTTTCAATTAATTCAGGGCGATTGGTCATTTTACGTTTTTTTGTATAATTAAAACGATTGGAATTTAACCTTATCCCTATTCTTTAAAAAACTATTTAGATAAAAAACAGCCTCTCTAAGGCGAAATCGTTTTCGTTGAAAGCATTACAATAATTATTTCATTTTAGTTTTTGAATTGAAATATAGATTTAATTTTAGCTATCCTTAAGTATAAAGCTCTTATAATACCCGATTTGGAATACGTAGTTAGAAACCCTTTTTAATGGCAAAGGAAACACTTAGACCTAAATTCCATTTTACACCTAGACATGGTTGGATGAACGACCCCAATGGGCTATTTTATCTCAATGGTGTTTATCATCTTTACTTTCAATATTACCCAAAGGATATTGTTTGGGGCCCAATGCATTGGGGACATGCTACGAGTAAGGATTTAATTACATGGACCGAACATGAAATTGTACTTTTTCCTGACGAAAAGGGCTATATTTTCTCTGGCTGCATAGTTGTTGATAAAGCGAATACTTCTGGTTTTGGGACGAAGGATACTACGGCTATCGTTGCTATTTTTACTTACCACGACCCAATTGCAGAAGCTAACGGAAAAAAAAGTTATCAAACCCAAGGTTTAGCCTATTCATTGGACGGTGGTTTCACATTTACCAAATTCTCCGATAATCCTATAATAGAAAATCCCGGACTGAAGGATTTTCGGGATCCAAAAATTATTTGGGATAAAGCTCGGAATAAATGGTTGATGGTAGTCTCAACTTACGCCGAAACGTTCTTTTATACTTCAAACAATCTCATAGATTGGGAATACAAATCCCGTTTCGGTAAGGATATTGGAGCGCACGGCGGTGTTTGGGAGTGTCCCGACATATTTTCGCTACAAATTAAGGATAGTTATAACCATCCATCGGAAACTAAATGGATCTTAGTACAAAGTCTAAATCCCGGTGGTGCCAACGGTGGTTCGGGCACCCAGTATTTTGTTGGAGACTTTGATGGTAGTGAATTTCAACTCGACGCCAATTTTAAAGATGATTTATTAAAGAATGGTGCATTTTGGTTAGACCACGGTAAGGATAATTACGCTTCGGTGAGCTGGTCTAATATACCGGATGAAGATGGTAGGCGCATCATTATTGGTTGGATGTCTAATTGGCATTATGCCGATAAAACACCTGAACATTCATTTAGAGGAAAAATGACGCTACCGCGAACATTGAATTTGAAAAAGAGCGGCAATAATTATAAATTAATTTCTGAACCCGTTAGTGAATTAAAGGATTTTACCTCAAACATTCTTAGGCTAAACAATAAGGTGCTGGAAGGGACATTGGAAATTGCAGACAAGTTTAAGACGCTTAACAGCTCGCTAATAATTATCGAAATTGCCCCTATAGGCAAAGGCTGTATTACAATAGTATTATCAAACGATATCGGCGAGCAATTAACCTTTGGCTTAGACAGGCTGGAAAATGTGTATTTTATCGATAAAACCAAATCTGGACTAACTTCATTTTCAGAACAGTTTTCCACGCCCATTTCTACCGCTCCTACACCGGAAAATTTAAAAAGCTTTGAATTATCTGCAATAGTAGATGAGGGTTCAATTGAAGTGTTTATCAATAAAGGTCAAACCGTGATGACAGAAATAGTCTTTAACACCAAACCGTTTTCTAAAATTACACTTTGTAATACTTCGACTGAAAAAACCGTAATCAACAAATTTGTTATTGATTCAATAAACTTAAAATCCCAATATGCATAAAGCCGTCTGTTTTGGAGAAATACTTTGGGATTTGTTTCCCGAGGGAAAACAAATTGGAGGAGCACCCTTTAATGTGGCGAAACAGCTTTCAAATTTTGGAATGCATTGTGATTTTATTAGTGCCGTGGGAAACGATAGCCTGGGAGAGGAACTAATGAACATTTTAGGAGAGACTAACATTTCCAAAGAGCAGCTTCAAATAAAAACTGAATTACCAACGGGTAAAGTTGAGGTAATATTAGATGAGAAAGGCTCGGCATCCTACACCATCTTTGAGCCAGTTGCCTGGGATGCTATTAAAATTGAGCAAGAACACAAAAATTTAGTTTCCAATAGCGATGTTTTCATTTACGGGAGCTTGGCCGCACGCTCTAAAATTTCAAGAGATACGCTATTTCAAGTATTAAAATCGGCTCGTTTTAAAGTGTTCGACGTAAATTTAAGACCGCCTCACTTTACATTAAAAAATCTCACTGGATTATTAGGTGAAGCCAATCTTATTAAAATGAACGATGATGAAATTAATTTAATCTGTAATAAATTAGCGTTTAAGAAAAATGGTATTGAGGATAGGATGCTATTTCTAGCCGAGAAATTCAATGCAGGTTCGGTGGCGGTTACGCTTGGCAGTAAGGGTGCATTATTACTTCATGGGGGACAGTTTTACGAATCTAAAAGTTATTCGGTCAAGGTGCAGGATACCGTTGGTGCAGGTGACGCATTTCTTGCTGCGCTTTTATCAAAATTGCTGCTAACCAACAAGCCCGAAGCATCGTTAAACTTCGCCTGTGCGGTAGGTGCATTAGTGGCGAGTAAAACCGGAGCAAATCCAGAAATTTCAGAACAGGAAATTACGAGGATGTTAAGGGAGGAGTAAGACGTTAGAGAGTAGAAGTTAGATTCGAGAACCACGATAATCAAAACCTAGATGAAGAATTGGGTCTAAGTTTCACAAATTTTAACGCATAACTCCGACAATCTAATATCTACTACCTGCTGACTACTGACTACTTCCTAATTTTTTCGTTGAATCCCTAATCACTAAATCGGCGGGAATTTCAATCGTTTTATATATGACCTCAATTTTGTTTTTCCGATCTTCAATTTCTTTAAGCAGTAGCATCAAAGCCTGTTTACCCATTTCGTATCCAGACTGATTTACGGTAGTGAGTTTTGGGGTGGTGATTTTAGTTAAGAACCAGTTGCTAAAACCAATTATGGAGATATCTTCGGGAATCTTGTAGCCTCTGTCCTTAAGGCCTACCAAAAGTCCGGTAGCGGTTAAATCCGTAAAAGCAAAAACACCGTCAATATCTTGGAAATCCTCGGCAATTCGCTTTGCGATTTTCTTGCCGTCCTCGAATGAAAAATTTTCAGATTCAAAAACTATAGTCTTATCGTAAACTAGACCAGATTCCTCGATAGCCTTACGATACCCTTTGAGTCTGTCAATGGTAGTCTGCGGCTTTAAAGCCCCCCTAATATGGGCTATACGCTTACAACCCGTATTAATTAAGTGTTTAGTTGCGTTGTATGCGGCTTTTTCATCATTTATCAAGACCTTATTGGTCTCTATGGACTTTGTGATTTTATCGTAGAAGGTAATTGGTGTACCGCCGTTGATAATTCCAGAAATATGTTTATAGTTTACCGTATTATCAGCTAAAGACATCAATATTCCATCCACATTTCTGTCCAACAACAGTTGTAATTGTTTCTTCTCAACGTCATAGGATTCATCACTTTCTAGTATTATAACCACATAGCCATGGGCTTCTGCAGTTTGAACAACCCCGTGAATGATATTTGAAAAAAAATGATGTACAATTTCAGGAACCAATAGACCAATGGTTTTAGACTCTTGGTTCCTAAGGCTCAACGCGTATGAATTAGGGGAATATTTTAATTTTTCAGCCAAATCCAAAACTTTTTGTCTGGTTTTTTCGCTTACGTCCTTATAGCCATTTAAAGCCTTGCTAACCGTGCCTACAGATAGACCTAAAGTTTCTGCCATGAATGTTAAATTAGCTTTAGACATTTTTCAAGTTTTGATTAGATAAAATTATGAGCCCAAATTACCATAAATTCTTTTACTGGGCTAAAATGGTAAGTAATATAGAATTTATGATGCAGTCTATTCATAATTTGTTAATTTCGTAAAAATCCGAAAACGTTTTCGTAACATATATAAACTTTAATTAATCTATTTTATTGAAATACGTATAAAAATCAATAAAATTGATTGGCGATTAATGAACTATTAATCTATTACACTAACTCAATATTCAATTATAACCAATTTTTTATGAAAAACTATTACAAAAATTTATGGTTAAAATCCCTCGTTTTACTGTTTTGTGGCCTTTCATACGGCCAAACCACCGTTACTGGTACAGTTTCAGATGATGGAGGCCCTTTACCTGGCGTAAACATTCAGGTTGATGGCACAACTAGAGGAACCTCAACTGATTTTGACGGGGTTTATTCCATCGAGGTCAGCAACGGAGAAACACTAGTTTTTAGTTACGTAGGGTATAAAACTAAAAATGTAGCTTATACCGGTCAGGGAACTATCAATGTAACGATGGAGCCAGACGCAGCCGAACTTGATGAGCTCGTAATAATAGGTTACGGTACGACAACAGTTAAGGATGCTACTGGTGCTGTTTCAACCGTAACCGCAGAAGATTTTAATGGTGGGGTTATAGCGTCTCCAGAACAATTGATTCAAGGTAAGGCTGCTGGTGTTCAAATTACCCAAACAAGTGGTGAACCCGGAGCTGGAATTGCAATTAGAATTAGAGGTACATCCTCTGTTCGATCTAACAATAATCCTTTATTTGTTGTAGATGGTATTCCACTTTCTGATGGCGGTACAGCAGGAGGAGTTGATGTTGGCGGCGGCGGCGCATCTGCGAGAAACCCCCTTAATTTCTTAAATCCTAACGATATTGAAAGTATGACCGTTCTTAAAGACGCGTCGGCAACAGCAATATACGGTTCGAGAGGCGCAAACGGCGTTGTGATAATTACCACTAAAAGTGGAAAAAGAGGCGGAGGCGGCGTGTTTGAACTAAACTCTAATGCAAGTTTATCCCAAGTACGAACCGAATTTGACTTATTAAATAGAAATCAATTTTTAGGTGCCATAGAAGACTTTGGCGGTAATCCTGAAGCACTTGATTTTGGCTCAAGCACAGATTGGCAGGATGTTATTTTTAGGGAATCTTTCTCAAATGATAATACGTTTTCTTACTCCAATAATTTTGGCCCAGGCTATGTTAGGGCTTCCTTGGGTCTCTTCGACCAACAGGGTGTCGTTGAGAATTCATCGCAACAGAGACTTTCTGCTAGGGTAAATGGATCTTATAAATTTTTAGAAGATAAATTAAAGGTAGATGTCAATTTAACCTACTCAAGGATTGATGACGAAGCGCCATTTATTACAAATTCTGCTGGAAACCAAGGGGATTTGTTGGGGGCAACTTATTTTGCAAATCCAACTTGGCCTAATGAGGTTGGTTTTACAAGTGGTGATGGAAAACTTAATCCTAGACAATTGTTGACTTTTTATGAAGACTTAAACGAAACGGACAGGGTATTATTAAATGGTGCTGTTCAGTATTCAATACTTCCCAATCTTCAGGCAAAGGTTAATTTAGGTTACGATCAATCACAAAGTACTAGAACCCAAGTTATCTCTCCAGAAGTTGATGGCTTTAATAATGGAGCCACTGGTAACGGTCGGGCCGCCTTACAAGACCTTAATGTTGAAAACAAGCTGCTTGAAGCGACCCTGAATTACACAAAAGAATTTGATAATTCAAACTTAGAAGTTTTGGTTGGTTACTCATTCCAAAGTTTTCAAAATTATGGGCGGACCGTGCAAGGTTTTGGATTTGAACCCAACGGATTAGGGCGAATTGCTGATGACCTAGAATCTGCCGCAGGACTCGTGCAGGGTGTTATTGGTAACACGCCTTACCAACAGTATGGTTTTAGTGATGCCGGCCTTTTTATAAATCAAATTATACCAGAAATCAATTCTAATGTGGAATTGACGGCTCCATCAGGAGTACCTGTTAATAGCGTCGTAGGAAATCTTTTTGATAATACCGACGAGTTGCAATCGTATTTTGGTCGTATTAATTATAAACTACAAGATAAATATTTATTTACCTTTACATTAAGAGCAGATGGTTCAACACGATTTGGCCCAAATAATCAATATGGTTATTTTCCTTCTGGTGCTTTTGCGTGGCAAATGGATAGGGAGGACTTTATCCCAGAGGCATTTTCTAACTTAAAATTGAGATTAAATTATGGTGTCACAGGAAATCAAGACGGCTTGGGTTACGGTAATTTTCTGCCAAGACAACGGTTTGCCGATCCCGGTATTGGAAACGGTGGTGAAGTACAATTTGGTAGTGCTGGTTTAATTGCCTTTAATAATGACGATTTAAAATGGGAGGAAACCATACAAGCTGGTGTAGGTCTTGATTTTGGATTTATGAATCAAAGATTAACAGGTACATTTGATTACTACCACAAAACAACAACAGATTTATTACTGCAACAGGTTGCTGCACAGCCCGCAGTACAGCCTTTTGTTTTTTCAAACCTTGATGCTGATGTTATAAATGAAGGTGTTGAATTTTCACTAAATTACGACATTATCCTGCAAGAGGATATGAACTGGAATTTTGGATTTAATATTGCCTACAACGAAAACATGGTGGAAAACTTTGACGGTCAAATCCAAACAGGAGAAATTAATGGTAATGGCTTAACTGGTGCATTTGCTCAACTTTTAGCCGAGGGTCAACCATTGTTCTCATTCTTTCTTCGAGAGTTTGCAGGTTTTGATGAGAATGGTATTTCTATCTATCCTAATGGTGACCAGCAAGAATTCGTTGGTAAAAGCGCGCTACCCGATATTACCTTGGGTATAAATTCAAGTTTTAGTTACAAAAATTGGGATATGAACGTATTTTTAAACGGACAATACGGCCAATATATTTACAATAATACAGCGAATGCCTTTTTTACCGCGGGTATTATCGCTGCAGGACAAAATGTAACAACAGACGTATTGACCAACGGAGAGTCCCCAGCCAACGCACCTGATGTTTCTACGAGATTTTTAGAGAAGGGCGATTTCTTAAGATTACAAAACTTAACGATTGGATATAATCTTCCACTAAATGACTCTTCGTTCTTAGATGCCGTGCGTTTTTCTTTAACTGGCCAGAATCTATTTGTGATTACACCTTACTCTGGTCTAGACCCCGAAGTTGATACACCAAGTGGATTGAACAACATACCATCTTTTGGTATTGACTATACGGCTTTCCCAAGACCACGTACCTTTACATTTGGATTAAATGCAAAATTTTAAAAAAAAAACTATGAAAAATTTTATTAAACTGCTATCAATTTCAGTATTAGCTACATCCGTTGGCTGTACTGATTTGGAAATTGAACAAACGGATTCTAATTTTGATGAAAGCTTATCGAGTGAATTTCAAGGTGTCGATGCTGAGGCTTCACTAGATGGACTTTACAATGATTTAAGAGGGCAAATCCAGACCCAAGAAGGACTCTATGCCTTAAATGAAGTTAGCTCTGATGAATTACTCGTTCCTACCAGAGGTACAGATTGGGGTGATAATGGTGTTTGGCGTAATTTGCACGACCATAATTGGAACCCTCTACACAGAGACGTGGTAAACACATGGAACAGTTTCAACCAGAATGTTTACAGGGCAACGTTAATTATTGACTCTAGAAGTGGTGCAAGCCCAGAGCAAGTTGCTGAAGCTAAATTTTTAAGAGCCTTCAGTACGTTTTGGATTATGGATTTATATGGCCAAGCTCCTTTTAGAACGCCAGACGAAGGCCCTGATGTTAACCCAAGCGTAAAAACAAGAGCAGAAGCTTTAGATTTTGCCGTACAGGATTTAACAGAAGCCTTAGCAGATTTACCAGTTTCCGGTCCTAGCGCAACCTTAAATAGAGCGAGTAGAGCTGCAGCAAATTATCTTTTAGCTAAAATTCACTTAAATAAACATATCTATTTAGATGCAGCGGTTGACCCCGCAGATATGACTCTCGTGGTTGATTATGTTGATGCCATCGCAGCCGATGGTTTCGCATTAGATAGTGGCTACTTCGATATTTTTGAAAGTGATGTAGATAATGAGACCATTTTATTTACAACATCAGAAGTTGGTCCAAGAATTTGGAATACATTACATTACAGACAAAACTCCCCTGATAATGAAGGTGGTGGTTGGAATGGCTTTACAACCTTATCAGAATTCTATGATACGTTTGAAGGAGATCCAGATGTAAATTATCCAGGATCGGGTCAAGAGGAACGTAGGGGCTACGTGCCGACTGACGGTTCTACACTAGGTATTGGTTACGGCTTTCTAATAGGTCAGCAGTTTAATGAAAACGGAGAGGCTATGACCGATCGTATTGGTAATGATTTAGACTTTACTAGAGAGCTTCCAGGATTATTGGGTAATAACGAAGTGACTGGTATTAGAGTTATAAAATACCATCCCGTAAACGGTGGCTTTACCGGTCATCAAATCGTATTTAGATATGCCGATGCGCACTTAATGAAAGCAGAAGCCATTCATCGAGGAGGAACTTCATCCGAAACTGCTTTAGGTTTGATTAATGAATTGAGAGCAATGAGAAACGCCAATGGAAATACTCAACCATTAACCGCAATTACGGATCAAGACATTTTAGATGAAAGAGGTCGTGAACTCTACGGTGAGTTTTGGAGACGTAATGACCAAATTCGTTTTGGGAAATTTAGTGAAGAATGGCAGTATAAAACCAACACAGATGCATTTAGAGTATTATTCCCAATACCAGCAACTGCAATCATCTCTAACCCAAACCTAGTCCAAAACGACGGATATTAAAATTTAAATACATACCATTTTTTGAACAATGTCTTAGTGTTTATGAAAGCTAAAGAGGGTACTTCTACCCTCTTTAGCTATTTATATAATAAAACATAAAAATTAGCATTATTAATTACACAATTGTTTTACAATAAGACATTTAAACTAACTCTAATAAAATTAGTGTTGATGAGATTTCTTTTAGGTTTAACGTTATTGCTCAGTATTAGCTCTTGTAAGAAAGATGTGCCTGAAGCTAAAACAAATGAGGCGCCTAAAACCCTATTTACGCTCTTAGAGCCTAAAGAAAGTGGCCTCCACTTTACTAATGCCATAAAAAACCAAAAAAACTTTAACATCTTTAAATACCGAAATTTCTATAATGGAGGTGGTGTGGCCATAGGCGATATTAATAACGACGGACTTCCGGATATCTACTTGACCGGAAACATGGTTGCCAATAAACTATTTCTTAATAAGGGAAATTTAAAGTTTGAGGACATCTCAGAACGTGCAGGGATTGAGGGCAATAAACCATGGTCAACCGGCGTAGTCATGGTAGATATTAATCAAGATGGATTATTGGATATTTATGTAAGCAACGCCGGAAATATGGAAGGCAATAACCACGACAACGATTTGTACATTAACAATGGTGATTTGACGTTTAGTGAAAAAGCCGAAGCATATAATTTGGCGAAAACAGGGTTTTCAACCCACGCCTCTTTTTTTGATTACGATAAGGACGGGGACTTAGACGCATACATTTTGAATAATAGTAACATCCCAGTCACGAGTTTGGGATATGCCGAACAACGTGAGAAACGGGCACAGGATTGGGACAATGTCCCTGAAATATTTAGGGGGGTTGGTGATATGCTACTCAGAAATGATGGTGGCAGTTACGTAGATGTAAGCGAAGAGGCGGGAATCTATGGAAGTTTGATTGGTTTTGGCCTTGGAGTGATGATTACAGATTTAAATAATGATTTATACCCCGACATTTATATTTCGAACGATTTTTACGAACGTGACTACCTTTATATCAATAATCAAGATGGTACGTTTACAGAAGATATCAAGAATTGGGTGTCTCATTTAAGTCTTTCTGCCATGGGGGTTGATATTGCAGACATTAATAATGATGGCAACGCAGATATTTTTATTACAGACATGCTCCCCGAAGAAGACCAGCGTGTAAAGTCTGTAATGGAGTTTGAAAATTACAACGTTTTTAAACTAAAGCAAAGCAAGGACTTTTATCAACAATACATCCAGAACACCTTACAATTGAATAACGGAAACAATACATTCTCCGAAATCGCTAATTTTAGCGGTGTTGCCAAAACAGATTGGAGCTGGGCGGGTCTGTTATTTGATATGGATAATGATGGTAAACGCGATATTTTTGTGACAAACGGTGTAAATCACGATTTAACCGACTTGGATTTTGTGGACTTTTTTGCTAATGACATTATCCAAAAAATGGCGTTGACCGGTAAAAAGCAGGCCATAGACTCCATTATAGCTAAAATGCCTATTAGGCCCCAGCCCAATTATGCCTATAAAAACAATGGCGACCTCACCTTTAAGAACGCCAACACGGAGTGGGGTTTCGAAACTCCCACTCTATCCAATGGTGTCGCTTACGGGGATTTAGACAACGACGGGGATCTAGATTTGGTCATCAACAACGTTAACATGCCAAGCTATCTGTATGAAAACAATACAGACTCTTTACTATCAAATAATTTCTTAAGAATTAAACTTGTAGGTGAGGGTAAAAATAAGTTTGGCATCGGCAGTACCATAACCCTATACTCAGATGAAATGGTTTACGTGCAGGAGCAAATTCCTTCGCGGGGTTTCCAATCCTCAATGGATTACACGATGACTATTGGTCTGGGAAAGACCGAACAATTGGATTCACTTCGCATTATCTGGCCTAACGATAAAACCCAAAAACTTACCAATGTTGCATTAAATGCAACCCTAAGTTTAAAACAATCGGATGCGAAAGACGTTTTTACGCCCAAAACGATATCAAATTCTGAAACCTTGCTTACTGAAATAACAAATGCTAGTTTTGTAAAGCATAAAGAAAATTCCTATTCAGATTTTGATTATGAGGGGCTCATCCCTAAAATGCTTTCGCAAGAAGGCCCGTCTCTCGCCGTTGCCGACGTAAATGGGGATAGCAACGAAGACTTCTATATTGGAGGCGGTAAACATCAAGCTGGCGCGTTATATTTAAATAAAGGCGGCGGTAATATCTTGAAAAGTAGTCAAATTGCTTTTGAGGAAAATAAAGAAATTGAAGAGACAGCATCACTGTTTTTTGACGCCAATAATGATGGTCACCCCGATTTAATGACCGGTTCTGGAGGCAACGAAGTTGGCCAGGAAAAAAAATACGGATTAAGATTATTTATAAATGATGGAAAAGGTAATTTCAAATTATCACAACAAGATTTCCCATCAACTCGAAATAATATTTCAGCACTGGCTGCAAATGATTTTGATGATGACGGTGATGTTGATTTGTTTGTAGGTTCAAGGTCGGTGGTGGGCACATACGGCATCAATCCAGAGCATCTATTTCTTGAAAATCAAGGCGATGGTACATTTATTGATGTTTCAGAAAAAGTAGCCTACGCACTTAAGGATGCAGGTATGATTACAGATGCCATTTGGGAGGATATTGATGACGATAACATAAAGGATTTAATAGTAACTGCAGAATGGGATACACCCAAAATCTATAAAAACAACGGGCGCAGACTTATAAAACAAAAATCGACCTTTGAAAATTTGCATGGCATGTGGAATACCATTGAAGCTTCAGATTTAGATAATGATGGTGATTTGGATTTTATATTAGGCAACCAGGGGAATAACACCACTAATAAAACCTTAACCAAAAACCCCGTTAAGATGTGGGTCAACGATTTTGATAACAATGGTACTATTGAGCAAATTTTCACAAACCATAAAGACGGAAAGGATTATCCCATTCACATGAAAAAAGAATTGACGGCACAATTGGTTTCACTAAAAAAACAAAACCTAAAAGCATCACTCTACGCTAAAAAATCTATTGACGAATTATTTCCCCAAGAACTTGTTGAAAACTCAATCGTGAAAAAAAGTACTATTTCAGAAAGTATTGTTGCTATAAATAACGACAAAGGCAACTTTGATATCATTAAATTACCCAGCCAGGTTCAATTTTCATGTGTTTGCGGGATAGCCTGTACAGATGTGAATAATGATGGCAATACAGACATCATTTTGGCTGGCAATAATTATGAATTTAAACCGCAATTTTCGCGCCTGGATGCCAATTACGGTTCGGTTTTATTAAATGATGGGAATCTCAATTTCAAGTGGGAGGATTATAACAATTCTGGATTTTTTGTAAAAAATGAAGTAAAGCATTTACAAAAAATAAAGGATAAATCTGGAAAAATCTACATCATTGTAGCCATAAATGATGAAGCCCCTAAATTATTTGCGGTCAATGAATAAACTTATTTCAATAGGGCTCATTTGGCTATGCATTGTTAGCTGCGACAAGCAAGAGGATGTCCTCTTTACAAATCCAAGCTCTAAAGATACCGGCCTAGTGTTTACTAATAGCATCACAGAGAATGACGAATTAAATATACTAGACTACCTGTATTTTTATAATGGCGGCGGCGTAGCCTTGGGTGATATCAATAACGATGGCTTACTGGATGTATTTCTTTCTGGAAATCAAGTTGAAAACAAACTATACCTAAATAAAGGAAATTTAAAATTTGAAGATATCACCGCATCCGCCGGCGTTACAGGTAATAGTAGTTGGAATACAGGTTCAGTAATGGGCGATGTTAATGGTGACGGCCTTTTGGATATTTACGTTTGTGCCGTGGTCGGCATCAATGGATTTTACGGTTACAATGAACTTTACATCAATAATGGGGATGAAACCTTTACGGAAAAAGCCAAAGACTATGGTCTCGATTTTACTTCGTATAGCTCTACGGCAGCCTTTCTTGATTTTGATTTGGATGGGGATTTGGATATGTATCTCCTAAACCATGCCGTACATACCCAAGAATCCTTTGGGATGGCAGAATTGCGAAATAAACGAAATTATCAAACTGGGGATAAACTTCTTCGAAATGATGGCGATACGTTTACCGATGTAAGTGAGCAAGCTGGGATTTATGGTGGTATTAATGGTTATGGACTTGGCATTTCTGTAGCCGATTTCAACCAAGATGGCTACCCCGATATATTTGTTGGAAATGATTTTCATGAAGACGATTATTATTACCTCAATAACGGCGATGGTACCTTTTCTGAAGAACTAAAAACCTATTTTGGCCATACGTCACGTTTTTCCATGGGAAGTGATGTGGCCGATATAAACCACGATGGCCTCCCAGATATCATTTCCCTAGACATGTTGCCTGAAGACGAAGTTGTTCTAAAAAGTTCTGAGGGTGATGATGATATCCAAATCCAAAATATGAAGATTGAGAAGTTTGGCTATCATAATCAGTACTCGCGAAATATGCTATTCATAAATCAACCCGACAATAAATTTATGGAAACAGCACTGCTTAGCGGCGTTGCGGCGACTGATTGGAGTTGGAGTAGTTTGTTTGGGGATTACAATCAGGATGGGGAACTGGATATGTTCGTATCCAACGGTATCCCAAAGCGGCCCAATGATTTAGATTTTATAAAATTCGCCTCGAGTGAGCAGATTCAGAATAAACTAAATAAAACAAAACTGGTTGACCAGCAAGCTTTGGATATGATGCCCGCTGGGCATAGCCAAAACTATGTGTTTAAAGGCAAAGGGAACCTAGAATTTGAAAATAAATCAAACCAATGGTTGCCAGAACAACAAACGGTGTCTGGAGCAACCGCAACGGGAGATTTGGATAATGACGGTGATTTAGACTTAGTGGTGAATAATATAAATGAAAACGTCACTATTTATCTAAATCGCACAAATGACACGAAAAGCTATCTAAAACTTAACTTTGACTATACAGAAAAAAATCGCTTTGGAATAGGCACAAAAGTGTATGCTTACCAAAATGGCCAATTACAGTTTAGGGAACTTTACACGGTTAGGGGCTTTCAATCCTCATCTGAGCCTGTACTTCATTTTGGATATGATACCATTTCAAAAATTGACTCAATTAAAGTAGTATGGCCAGATAAAACCTATCAAACCTTAAAAAACGTTCGCCTAAATCAAAGCTTAACCATAGCGCCAAGAAATCAAGAACCCTATACTTACAAGACAACAAAACCCAATGAAAAACTTTTTAAAAAAGTTAAAAACAACTTAGGTATAGATTTTACCCACGTAGAAGATAATTACACCCATTTTAACCGTCAAAAGTTAATACCACACCAATTTTCTGACATGGGCCCAGCGGTCGCCGTTGGTGATTTAAATAATGATGGTAAAAAGGATATTTTCTTTGGGGGGTCTAAATTCAAATCCTCAAAAGTTTATCTTCAGGCAGACAGTACCTATGTGCAAACAAACATAAACACGATTGTAAGTGACTCCATAAAAGAGGAAGTGGTAGCGGTAATTAGGGATTTTAACAACGATTCAAAAAATGATTTGTTTGTTGGTTCTGGTGGTGCTGATTTTTATGGTAAAAACAAGCCCTTACTTGATAACATCTACATTCAAACCGATGTTGCATTTACAAATGCTGAGCTCACGGAATATTTTGAAAATGCCTCGGTCATAAAAACAAACGATTTCGATAATGATGGGGATTTAGATCTTTTTATAGGTGTCAGTGTAATCTCAAATGATTATGGAAAAAGTCCAAATTCGTATATTCTTAAGAATAATGACGGCCAGTTTGAGATTTTAGAACATCAACCATTCCAAAATACAGGCATGATAAACGATGCCATATTTGAGGATTATAACGGAGACGGTAAGGCCGATCTTATTTTGGTTGGAGAATGGATGCCGCCTAAATTTTTTAAAAATTCCAACGGCGTTTTCGTTGCCGATAATGTTGACCTTAAAAATCTCAGTGGGCTATGGCAAAAAGTCACGACTTTTGATATTGATAACGATGGTGATAATGATTATCTACTAGGTAACTGGGGGCTCAATTCTAAATTTAAGGCAACAATTGAGTATCCACTTAGAATGTACTATTCAGATTTTGATAATAATGGAAGTACCGAAACCATTATCTGTAATTTTAAAAATGGTAAATATTATCCAATTCTAGGTTTGGACGAAATGGCCGGCCAGATGGTGTCGTTACGAAAAAGATTCAGGGATTATAAATCGTTTGCCGGTAAGTCAATCGATGAAATATTTGATTCGAAAACTTTAAGCACTGCTGAAATTTTAGACGTTCACACCCTTGCCTCCGGGTATTTAAAGAACGATTCTGGAAACTTTAAATTCGTACCCTTTAAAAATGAACTTCAAGTGTCGCCAATAACGGCATTTTTAGCCTACGATTTTGATGGTGATGGTCGTGAAGAAGTTCTTACCGCCGGAAATTATTTTGGCGTACAACCATTTCACGGCAGGTTTGACTCATTCCCGGGGGCTTTAATCCATGATGAAAATAATATGGTACTAGCCAATAGTCTAGGTTTGGATTTCCATCAAAAGTCAATTAGACATTTAGATATTTTATCCCTAAAAAATAAAACATATTTGTTAACTACGATTAATAATGACGATGCACAAGTGTATCAAATTATGAAATAAAAGATTAAAAATGAAGCAGAAGTTTTTACTAATATCAGCCCTTGTTTGCCTGATGTTTTCCTGTGAGAACAAGAGTGAAAGCATTAACGTGACTACCGATGATTTTCATGCATCGGTCGATAAGGTCGTGGAGGTCATGGTACATGATATTTTTTCGCCTCCTGTTGCCAGTCGGATATTTGCCTACCCCAATATTGCAGCCTATGAAATTATTGCCCAAAATGATTCGACATACAACTCCTTAAACAAGCAGATAAGGCATCTCGAGAAAATACCACAGGCCAGTAATAAAAAACAAATCAACCCCCAGTTATCAGCCCTTATAGCTCACATCGACTTAAGCAGAAGATTGATTTTTTCCGAAGATAAAATGATTAGTTATCGGGACAGCCTTTACCAGGTCTGGGAATCTACAAACAAAAGGGAATTTCAAGATTCAAAGGACTACGCGCTCAAGGTAGCCGATTTTATAGCAACATGGATGAATGCCGATAATTACCCACAAACCAGAACTATGCCCAAGTTTAGGGTAGATACCGAAGATCCTGGCAGATGGCAGCCCACCCCACCAGCATATATGGATGGTATTGAACCTAATTGGAATAAAATTCGACCCTTTACCCTAAACTCAGCCGCACAATTTAAGCCCGCGCCACCACCCGAGTTTTCGATGCAACCAGAATCTACATTCTTTAAGGAATTAAAGGAAGTTTATGATGTATGTAATGAGATTTCAAAGCAAGGGGACAAATCAGAAGAAATAGCCATTGCCCAATTTTGGGATTGTAATCCCTACGTATCGGTAACCCGGGGGCATTTGATGTTTGCGGTTAAAAAAATCACACCTGGGGGCCATTGGATTGGTATTACTAAAATTGCAACTAAAAAGGATAACGCAGATTTCAACAAAACGGTCTTTGCTTACGCCAAGACCTCAATCGCCATAGCCGATGCGTTTATAAGCTGTTGGGATGAAAAATACAGGTCTAACCTGGTAAGACCCGAAACATTGATTAAAGTTCACTTTGATGACGAGTGGAAATCAATATTACAGACCCCTCCGTTTCCAGAATATACCAGCGGACATTCCGTCGTGTCTGGAGCTGCTGCTACTGTCTTGACCTCAATTTTTGGGGATAATTTTCAGTTTGATGATGATACTGAAGTCCCATATGGGCTACCGGTTCGCTCCTTTGAATCCTTTGATAGTGCTGCAGAAGAGGCAGCTTTAAGCAGATTATACGGCGGTATTCACTATAGAGCGGCAATTGAAAAAGGCCTTACACAGGGTAAACAGGTAGGTAATTATGTTGCTTCCAATCTAACCATGAAAGAATAAAGAAATCACCTTGAGAAAAATCATTTTTATAATCACACTGCTCACACTAAGCCTAGGGCTTTGGTATTTTCTAATAAAAAGTGAGGATTATAGAGTCACTTTTGAGGTAAACAATCCTAAAGGTGCAGTTTATGAGCATATCATTAACTGGAACTACGAAAAACCGTATAACAATAAGGTTTTAGAAACCACAAGCAAGACCCCCTTTACGGAAATCTCCCAAATATTTTCAGATAAAAAACAACCTGAGTTGAACATAAATTGGCGTTTGAAAAAAAAGAACGATTCAACAACAAGGGTTATCGCATTGTTTTCAGGTAGGGATTATGATTTTAACAGAAGGTTGAAAATTATTTTCAGCAAAACTGATTTTACAAATCTTAGTATTGATTTCGCATCAAAACTTAAGGAATACATTCAAAAGCAAAATAAAACGTATCATATAACAAAAATTGACACCACGACTTTCGAGTCGCAAAAATACCTTTATAAAACATTAAAAAGCCCTATCAACGGCAAAGCCAGAGCAATGATGTTCCAAAATGGTTCAATGATGAATTATATATTAAGCAACAACTTATCACTAGACGGTTTTCCCTTTGTAGAAGTAACCGCTTGGAACAAAGAAACCGACAGCATAGAATTCAATTTTTGCTACCCCATAACCGAGGAACACATAAGCCTAAATAAAGCGATATCCTATGCAGAAAAAAAAGGATTTGAAGCTTTGTTTATTCGTTTTAATGGAAATTACAACAAGTCGCACGTAGGCTGGTACGCCTTTGAGGATTATTTTGAGGAAAATGATATCAATAAGGACGTTCTTCCAATAGAAGTTTTTTTAAACGACCCGCAGTTGGGTGGGAATGAAATGAATTGGGAAGCTAAAATATTACTACCTATTTAATTTTCAGCTAACAAATAACCAGAGCCAACTAAAATTACCAAATCATGAAACTGCACAAACCCAATTTATCCTTTTGGCAAATATTCAACATGAACGTTGGATTTTTGGGCATACAGTACAGTTTCGGATTGCAGCAAACCGCTATCAACCCCATATTTCTTTACTTAGGAGCAGCCGAAGAATTATTGCCGATTCTAAACATTGCTGGCCCGGTTACGGGGCTAATTGTTCAACCAATTATCGGCGCCATGTCTGATAAAACCTGGTCTCCAAAATGGGGAAGACGAAAACCGTATTTTTTAATTGGTGCGCTTCTGGGTAGTCTTTGTTTGTTTGTTTTCCCACACAGCCCAGTCCTCTGGTTTGCCGTTGGTTTACTCTGGATTTTAGATGTTGGTAATAATATGGCTATGGAGCCTTACCGCGCCTTTGTTGGTGATAAATTACCCGAAAAACAGTTGAGTTTAGGCTATCAAATGCAAAGTTTATTTGTTGGCGCGGGGATTTTACTGGCTAATGGGTCTATTGTACTTTTTCAGTATTTATTTGGGGATGAAGCCGCCGAAGTGGCAGGCACCATACCGCAATGGCTCTACTATTCTTTTTTTATTGGCGCCTTTCTCTCACTGGCGACAATCTTGTGGTCGGTTTTAAAAACACCAGAAATCCCACCAAGCGATGAAGAGCTAAAACAAATAAAGGAAATTTCAAAATTACCTTTAAGTGAACGGATTGTGCGACCTTTCTTGGAAATTAAGGAAGCCATTGCAAATATGCCTAAGTTCATGTGGAAAATTGGTGCTGTTTATCTGTTTCAATGGTATGCACTTTTTATCTACTGGCAGTTTACCACTCCCCTATTCAAATTAACTTTGGGATTTACTACTTCTGAGGCAGCATCACAAGCGGCAAAAATGAGTTTGACCTATAATATCGTAACCATGGTTGTGGCACTTATGCTTGTGCCCTTGACCTTACGTTTTGGAGGTAAGAAAGTTTATGCCTTAAGTTTGGCGGGTACGGCAATTGCACTATTCGCAATTCCTTATATCTCAGACCCAAACTTAGTACTCGTGCCAATGGTTCTATTTGGAATTGGCTGGGCTGCAATGATGGGCATTCCTTATACCATGGTCTCAAAAATTGTCCCCCAAGATCGGCGGGGCGTTTACATGGGAATACTTAACATGATGATAGTTATCCCAATGTTTCTACAAACCCTAACCTTTGGTCCAATCTATAAATTTCTACTGGGCGGTAATGCAATCAATGCGATGCTATTTGCAGGAGCATGTTTTGTTATGGCCTCAATTTTGGCCACGAAACTTAATGTTAAAAAAACAACATCAACTTAAACATCGGATTATGATACGCAACTTAAAAATCACCTTACTAATTACTTTGATATTTACAGCTTGTAAAAATGAATCCAAAGCTGAATTTTCACAAAAAAATACTTTCCAAGTAGAAATTGAAAACACTCTAAGTCAATTGCTTGAGCAAGAGGATACTGACGGTGATAAAAAAATAACAATCGAGGATGATGGGTCAAAATCTTTTGAATTGACTTCCGACGAGAATAACGTTTATAGCTTTGAGGGGACGTATCAATTGGCAAATTTACTTCAAGAGTTGGTCATCGATAGGTCAAACGGAGAGGAAGTGGCTACAATTAAAATGAGCCAAATTGAAGAACGTCCCGCTGAACGAACTTCAAGACTCATAAAGGATTATTATTGGGATGGGTTGACCCGACGATTGGATGCCTCTGGGATATCGAATTTAATTTTAGATACCAAAAATGAAGAGTTAGTTTCAAAAGAACTAAGAATCTACGTGCCGCATACTGATAGTTTGGCACTGAGCTATTTTAAAACACTAACCGATTCGCTGCCCATTGAGGTCATCCAGCTTCCTCAGGATGTGAGTCCTGAGTACGTGAAGTCTATTAACGAAGAGCCTGGCATACTTTCACTTAAATTAGTTGAGGAAGAGGGCAAAATTCAAGGGGTTCCCTTCGTGGTTCCCGGTGGTCGCTTTAATGAGATGTACGGTTGGGACAGTTACTTTGAAAGCGTTGGTTTGATTCAAGACGGAAAAGTGGAACTCGCCAAAGCCATGGCCGATAATTTTCAGTATGAAATCAATTACTACGGAAAAATCCTAAATGCCAACCGCTCCTACTATTTGACTAGAACCCAGCCCCCCTATTACAGCAGTCTGATTTCTGAAATATATGCCGAAACCCAGAATAAAGCTTGGTTAAAATCCCATTTGGCCACCGCAATAAAGGAGTATGAAACGGTTTGGATGGAAAACGGAGAGCGATTGGTAGGTAACGGCCTTAATCGCTACTTATCGCAAGGTATCGGCGTACCTCCAGAGGTTGAAGAAGGACATTACGATGAGTTAATTGAGCCTCTGGCAAAAGAAGCAGGTATTCCAATATCAGAATATTTAGAACGCTACAACCAAGGCGAAATCGAGAATAAAGAGCTTGATGATTACTTTATAAACGACCGTAGCGTTAGGGAATCCGGTCACGATACCTCCTATAGAATCGACGGAAATTGTATAGAATTGAACCTCGTAGAGTTAAATGCCCTACTCTACAAATATGAAACTGATTTTGCCGAACTAATAAAGTCTGAATTTGAAGATAATTTTAATTACAACGGAAAAACTTATGATAGCAAATACTGGAACAATAAAGCAGAACAACGAAAGGCACTAGTAAATGAATTTCTATGGAACGAGGACAAAGGACTTTATATGGATTATAATTTTACTAAAGAACAACAATCTGATTTTGTAGCCGCCACGACCTTGGTTCCACTTTGGGCTAAATTAGCCTCAAAGGAGCAAGCCGAAAAACTGGTCAAAACTGCTCTACCGCTGCTTACTGAACAAGGCGGGATTGCAGCAAGCACTAAAGAAAGCCGCGGCGAGATTACCGAAAACAGACCGCAACGCCAGTGGGACTACCCAAACGGATGGGCACCGCACCAAATGATGATTTGGAGAGGTTTGCGCAATTATGGCTACGATAAAGAAGCTGAACAGCTTATCTACCAGTGGCTCTACATGATTACCAAAAACGCCATGGATTATAACGGTACCATCCCAGAAAAATATGATGTCGTCGAGGCCACCCACAAAGTTTTTGCCGAATACGGCAACGTAGGTACGGAGTTTGAATACATTACTAAAGAAGGTTTCGGGTGGATGAATGCCTCCTATCAATATGGCTACGCCTTACTTTCAGAAAAAATGAAAGAGAATTTGAATAAAATGAAAACACCCAACGACGTGTTTGACGTAAAGTAAGGTGTAAATTCTAAAATCTGGATACTTTGTCGTATCATTATTATTAAGAACAGTAGGTTTTCTAAAAGCAGCTATATTCGATTAATTAGCGTTCTCCACTAACTGTAGATTTAGGCTCGTTGAAGTATTTATAATTCAATTAAGTTTTGCTATACTTTCTATTTTCTTATCTGTTGGCTTTTAATTATTGGGATATTGTTGAATTGGATAGTAGCTTGAGAAAAATAGGAATGACAATAATTACAACCTATTAAAATTGAATTTACATTAAAGTCCACAGGCAAATAAGGCCTTTGAAATTTCTTTTTTTAAAGCATCGAAAGTGGAGGATTTAGTCAGAAAGTATGATGCCCCCATTTTAAACAGTTCTTCTTTTTCCTTTAGGTGAGACGAGGTAGTGTATATGATTATAGGTATGTCCCTAAGCTTTGGGTTGGTCTTGAGTTTAATTAAACAGATTTTGCCATTCATTCGAGGCATATTGAGATCCATAAAAATCCAATTGGGAGGAGTATCAATATGCTCGTCTAGTTTTTCTAGAGCTTCTTCGCCATTTGAAGCCGTAACGAGTTTACAAGTTGGAAGAATTTCTGCCACAGCTTCCGTAAAAAAATCAATATCGTCTTCATCATCGTCAACTATCATTATTTTTTTGGCGGTCGTCATATAAATAAAGAATATTTGACTTAAATATAGCGAATTTTGAATGTTCATTACTATTGCATTTAAATAAATGGACTAATCCAAAGTATCATGCTTTTAATTGACTACATTTAATCAATAATCGATTCCCTGAGTAAAATCTAAAAAAATCAGTACTATTATCAGATGACAATATCCAAAGCCGCAATAGATTTTTCAATAGTTGGAATTGGGGCTTCGGCCGGTGGTATCGATTCTTTCAAACAGTTTCTGGAGTCTATCCCAGAAAACTCAAGAATGGCCTTTGTTCTGGTGCAGCATCTGTCTCCCTTTCATGAAAGTACCCTCCCCGAAATCCTCTCACATTCCACTACAATTCCCGTTCTGGAAATTACCAACGACTGTGAAATCGAGCCTGATCAAATTTATGTCATTCCAGAAAACAAAATATTGAAGGTTAGCGGTCGGTCGCTTAAGCTAATACCTAGAGAAGAAGATACACTTCAGATGCCCATTGATGTGTTTTTTACTTCATTGGCAAAGACACATGGTAACCGTGCAGCAGGGGTGGTGCTTTCCGGAACCGGACGTGATGGCACTGTGGGGTTGAAAGAAATACAGGAACACGGGGGCATTACGTTCGCCGAAGACCCTGTACAGGCCTCTTGGCCGGGCATGCCCAAAAGTACAGTTGATGCTGGTGTGGTTGATTTTGTGCTACCTGCTAGTGAGATTCCCCAGAAATTGATTCAAGTCTTTTCAGCTTACACAAGCGTCGATGATGAAGGCGATAAAGATAGTGGCGATATAAAACCACAAGGCCATGCTCTTAAAAAAATTCTCTCACTGGTACTCAGTAAAAACGGAGTAGACTTCAATTACTACAAAAAACCTACCGTAATACGGCGTGTAGACCGCAGAATGGCCATAAATCAAATGGCAAGGCACGAAGATTATTTGGAATTTCTTAGGGATAACCGATCCGAACAGAAGGCGCTGTTTCAAGATTTGTTAATTAAGGTGACTTCATTTTTCCGGGATCCAGAAGTGTTTGAAGAGCTATGCGATACGGTGTTTCCCAAACTCTTGGAAGGCCGATCGCCCGAAGACCCCATCAGAATCTGGGTAGCCGGTTGCGCTACTGGAGAGGAGGTCTATTCCATGGCCATCTGTCTTTTCGATGCTTTGGGCGGCGTAAACGATGGCGCTAAATACAACCGCTCGAAAATACAACTATTTGCTACGGACCTTTCCGAAACGGCTATAAAAAAAGCACGTACCGGTCTATACCGAACTTCTGAACTGGAAGCAGTATCGGAAGCTCAACTAAAATCTTATTTCACAAAGACCGACGGTGCCTATAGGGTTATAAAACCGGTTCGCGATACTATTGTATTCGCGGTACATAATTTCCTAAAAGATCCTCCCTTTTCAAGGGTAGATTTGATTAGCTGCCGAAACGTTTTTATTTATTTTGATTCTTTTCTCCAAAAAAAATCTTTAACCACATTTCACTATGCGCTAAAGGAAAATGGATTATTGCTTATGGGTAAATCAGAAACTCCAGGGCGATCCACCGATCTATTTAACCCTTTTTCTAAAACGATAAAACTTTTCTCTAGGAAAAGCGGTACGGGCCGTTTTGCTCAAACCATTCAAACTCAAAGAAGGCAAGAGAAGCCATCTGTAGAAAAGATATCGGTAATACCTCAAGCGCGAACAGATTATAAAAAAAGTGCCGAAGCCGTGCTTATCTCTAAGTATAGTCCAGCAAGTATCATTGTTGATGATCATATGACGGTCGTCAATATAAATGGCAATGTAACTGCATATTTAGAGCATGCGTCAGGAAAACCGTCGCATGAATTGATGAAAATGGCCCGAAAAGAACTCGCTTTTGAACTCCGAAATGCTTTGCACAAATCAAAAACATCGCAAGAAACGGTAGTGAAGGAGGGCATTCCGCTGAAAAACAACGGTATAGATCTTGCCGTTAGTATAGAAATTGTTCCCCTTACCGATATCGTAGATCCGCACTATCTCATTCTCTTCAAGGAGGCATCGTCCAAAAGCTCTGTATTACATAAGTTGGGAAAGAAATTGAAGTCCATTTTTCATCCTCTCAAAAAAACCATTTGCAACAGCGTAATACGGCTCTAGAGAAGGAACTAGAGCAGGTTCGGGAAGACGTTCGGGGCATAACGGAAGAACAGGAGGCTTATAACGAAGAACTTCAGAGTGCTAATGAGGAACTGTTAAGCAGCAATGAGGAGATGCAGAGTCTCAACGAGGAGTTGGAAACCTCGAAGGAAGAAGCACAATCTACAAACGAGGAACTAATTGTAGTTAATCGCGAACTAATCGAGAAGCAAGACGAGCTTAACGATGCCCTAGACTATTTGGATGCAGTAATCGCAACCGTGCGGGAACCTTTCCTTGTGTTAGAAAAAGATTTTCGAGTAAATAGGGCCAACTCTGCATTCTATAAAAAATTTGAGGTTGAGGAACGAGAGATAGAGGGAAGATCTTTATTCGAAATTCAGAATCAGTGTTGGAACCACGATCGCTTACGCACCATGCTAGATAAAATACTCTCCGAAAAATTGCGAATGGTCGATGAAGAAATAGAAATTCGCATGGGTGCCGAAAACATGTATATTTTTACCCTTAATGCTTCGGAAATTATTCGTAACCAAGATGATAAAAAAATGATTCTTTTGTCTATAGAGGACATTACCCAAAAAAAACGAGCACAAAACAATCTCAAAGAATCGGTGGCGGAACTCCAGAAAACTAACGAACAATTAGATCGTTACGTTCACTTAGCTAGCCATGACCTGCAAGAGCCGTTGAGGAAAATAATGATGTTTTCTGATCGTTTAAAGGGAAGTGGCAATCTTACTGAAGAAAAGGATGCCACAATTGTAAATAAAATAGAAGCAAGTGCCAACCGGATGACAAGTCTAGTAAAAGGGCTGCTAGACTATTCTAAGATTGCTCACCATCAGGATTTTTTCGAACCGACGGATCTTAACAAAACTGTCTCGAACGTATTAACAGATTTTGAACTACTCATCGAGGAAAAACAGGCTAAGATTTCGGTAGATTCATTACCCAATATTGAATCCGTTCCTTTGCAAATGGAACAGATTTTTAGTAATTTAATTGGGAATGCCTTAAAATTCTCAAAAGAGGATAGAGTTCCTGAGATTGAGATTTCGGTACAAAAGTTTCCTGAAAAGGATATCGAAAAACATCCAACTTTGTTGCCAAACTTAAAGTATATCCACTTGACCATTAGTGACAATGGTATAGGGTTTGACCCAAAATACCAAAATCAAATTTTTACGATTTTTCAACACCTGCACAATTTCAAAAAGTATGAGGGCAACGGTATTGGCCTGTCTTTAGTTAAGAGAATTGTTGAAAATCACAATGGAACTATATACGCAACATCAGAAAAAGACAAAGGATCGGAATTTCATGTCATATTACCAGTGAGTCAGACACCTTAAAACAACCTATCTACAGATCTTGACTTAAAAATATGTAATTTCCAACGAGATTATACAGGTTTGACTTTCTATAATTTGAAAGTGAAGCTTGACCAAGATAATTTTATATAAATACTCATATATTTCTTACTGCACTATCTTGGTAGAAACCCATAAACAAAGATTTAAGTACCTAAATCCAATTAAGATATAGTAAACAAGAAATAAACATGCACATACAGGTTTGCCTTCTAGACATCCCGTAAAGCTTTGCTTCAGAACACCCATATACAAAAAAAAACGAACTAACTGGTATAAGCACTATAGCTTTAAAGTTTAGGATTCGTTAGCACGCATTCTGTTAAGATTCACTCTAAAACCTAGCAAACAAAAATACACTAAAACCAGAATGGATGTAAGCAACAAAAACTTCACGAACAGGATTCGCTCAAGCGCATCCTCTAAAGCTCCGCGCTTAAAATCAACAAAAGAAAACTCACTTCACTAAAAAAAAAAGCAAGCTATGTTTTTTAGCTTGCTCCGTTATCAACTTTTTGTTGATTGATTCGTGACCTCGACAGGATTAAATATCCTTATTCGCTCCATTCTGCAAATACAACTGTCCGTCCTTTCAGTCTAGGTGCCTAAAAACAACAAATCCCAATCAAGTAAACTTGGTGGGATTCTTATGTTCTTATTCACAATACAGTTGTGAGTGGTTGTGACCTCGACAGGATTCAAACCTGTAACCTCCTGAGCCGTAATCAGGTGCGCTATTCAGTTGCGCCACGAGGCCTATTCGGAAGTTTATACGCACTTCCAAAACGTTTTATCACTAAACCTCGACAGCCCCGAGACATCGGGGAAGCCTGTAACCTCATGAGCCGTAATCAGGTGCGCTATTCTCCCGACCCTACAGGAGCGCCATTAGTATGATAAAGGAAAAAACAACAATTAATAAAATTGGCGTTTTCGGGGTGCAAATATATTTCTTTTCAGACCAATAGCAAAACAAATGTTTCAAAAAAAAAAGGGAGCTTAAATTGACCTCGTTCAGCCAAGCGCCTGTTTAGTCACGTAAGCGCGATAGGCAATTATTGTCAATTGAATTTTCGATGCTTCACCAATATTCAACTTTCGCTTGGTATAGCTCGGTAATATTCGTTTGTTTAGTTTTGCCAATACCTTGAATGCATCCTTTTTCATAAAAAGATTTATGCTCAAATCTAAAACAAAATTAGATAAAAAATAATGCAGAGCAAATATTCGCAGATATTGCTCTACATCTTGATGAGGATGCTTAGATCCCTAAATGATGATTAGCCATTGTTATTTGATTAAATGATTGATGGATTTTTAATTAATAAATAAATTTTTTAGACCTTTCTTAAAACAATAGGTCTATCATTAATTTTACAAGTGTCAACATGATTTTTTGGTTTTAATCCCGACACGTCGGGAAGTGAAAATTTCAGTGTTATTTTAATAACATGTTTTCAATATAGAACCAGTAGCATCGCTCTACCAAACAATAGATTAAAAACTTATAAATTTCAATACAACATTATAAGCAAAAAGATATTATTAATTTTGAAATAAAATATGTTCACTACATAAAACTTTCATTTTGTTATTCAAAACTGCATTAATTAGCAAAATGATAACATTTGTAGGGGTTTTTACGAGCTTAATTCATAAACCTAGGGGGCTTTTATCATTTTTTACCTCAAATTTTAGCATTTCATCATTTTACGAAAACCTTAATTTAGAATTTAAAGTAATAGTAAATTGAATATAATGACCCCATAATTAATCGTAAGTTAATAGTGAAACCCTTATCAAAATTTAACTAATAGTACATTTGTAAAAATTAACTTTTGATGCAACATACTTTATATGCATTTATAATCTTCTTCTTAACCACTAGCTCGAACTTCTCTCAAGTGGTAATAAATGAATTAGATTGTGATTCACCTGGGTTTGATAATATGGAGTTCATTGAACTACTTTCGGAGACTCCAGAAATGCCTCTTGACGGTTTTGTACTGGTATGTTTTAATGGATCAAACTCTGGCATGAACTCGAGTTATTTTACACTTGATTTGGATGGTTATCTTACAGATATCAATGGAATTTTGGTTATTGGCAGTAATTCCGTAAGCCCAGTTCCGCAATTATTAATTGATTCTAATATTTTACAGAACGGTGCCGATGCCATAGCCATCTATCAAGCAGATGAGGTAGATTTCCCAGAAGATACAATGGCAACCATAGAGAACTTAATTGATGTTTTGCTCTATGATACCGAAGATAGTGACGATAGGGATATGATTGCCATTTTCAGCCAAGATCCAAGGTTTACTGATATTCAACAAATCAATGAGGGTTCATCAAACAACACCAATTCCATTCAGCGTTTTGTAGATTCCAAAGATAATGTAACTTACACCGTCACCACTCCTACACCGCGACAGTTAAATAATGGTAGCGGGATTGTTTTTAATGGAATTAGCATTTCAGTTTCTAAAAACCTATACGGTGAAGATGAGAGTTTCAATATTATTTTTAGCACTGAAAATCCAGTATCAGAAAATTTGAACTTTAATATTCTTTTGAATAATGACAGTTTCGATGCTGCCGATTTCAGTGGAAACACATCCATAACTATTCCTGCAAACCAATCAACAGCATCAACAACAATTAATCTAATTGACGATTCTGATGATGAAGGTGACGAAGTCATAAAGCTACGTTTTGATGAACTGCAAAGCGGCTTTGTAGCATTAAACGATAATATTGAGATACGAGTGGTAGATAACGACTTTACCATGGCAAATTTCGGGACTCCAATAAACCCAACCTTCGGAAATGTCACCAGCACACAACCTAACGGCTATTATAATTTGCTAGATAATACTTCAGGTGAGTCGTTGAGGCAGGCGCTTCAAGATATAATTGCAGACCCTAATGCTGTAAGAGCTCAAACCTACGCCGATGTTACTGATATATTGAAATCTGCCGACCAAAATCCACTAAACAGCAATGAGGTTTGGCTACTGTACACCGAACAGAGCCGACCTAAATTAGACTTCCAGACCAGTTCAGACAACACCCATAAATGGAATCGCGAGCATACCTACCCACGGTCTAGAGGAAACTTTTTCAGCATAGAGGAAGATAATATTGCCGATGGTATGGATGTATTCTGGGAAACCAATGCCGACTCCACAAGACATGCAAACTCAGATGCCCACGGCCTACGAGCTGTTGATGCCGTTGAAAATAGCACTAGGGGAAATCAACACTACGGCGAATATACAGGACCTACAAATACTCAGACAAGTTTTTACGGCGATGTAGCCAGAAGCGTCCTTTATATGGAAATACGATATAACGATTTAAGTGTTGTTGAGGGGTTCCCCGAAGGATTCAGTGGGCAGATGGGTGATTTAGCCACTTTATTAAATTGGCACAGAAACGACCCACCCGATGATTTTGAAATGAACAGGAATAATATGGTTTACAAATGGCAATTTAACCGCAACCCATTAATTGACCAACCTGAACTGGTGGAATATATTTGGGGCAACAATATTGGTGATGTTTGGCAGCAGGCGCTTAGCCTTCAAAATCTAGCTTCGGAAACGTTAAGCATTTATCCAAACCCCGCTGAAAATAAAATTTCAATTAACGGATTCAAAAATCGGGGAACTTTGGAAATTTTTGAAATTAATGGAAGAAAATTAGGGACTCGTGAAATTCAACCCAATCAAGACATTAAGCTCTTTTTAAACAATGGCATCTATCTACTGAATATTATTTCAGAACATAAAATTTGGATTGAAAAACTAATAATAAAGTAACTTATCACATCTCACAGGTTTTGAAAATCTGTGAGGCTATATGGCATCAACTAATTTAAGGCCCTCAACATCAAATTCCCATCTTTTGATTTTCCCATAACGATATCGGGGATAACTTCATCATTACTTTTCCAAGATGCAGAGGCTTTTTGCCCGTTGTCATCTGATAGTGTTATTTTAAGCCCGGTGATTTCACCAGATTTATTTCTACGAATGCGCTTGATTTTTGCGATAATACCTTTTCCAGACATTGCCCTAATTTGCCTTTCTATAAATGCATCACTAACATCACTATTAATCATAAATTCTATTGATGCCGAGTTTTCTCTACGGGAATTATTAGCTGGTTCTGAGTCAAGGCTTATGCCCCAATGCCCATTTTTATTGTCTTCTGATGTCGCATTATTTTGAGCGTTTTGTGAAACGGATGTGTTTTTTTTCTTTGAATGAATCACAACGACACCACCGCTGGCACGTGCGCCGTATTTTTCAACTGCTTCTGCGTTCTCAAGAACCATTACTGATTTAATGTTGTTTTTATCCAGCTTGTCCAGCTCGTTTTTGGTTAGAATTTTATCATTGTAAATATAAATGACGTTATCCGCATTTTTTCCTGATACTCTTACTCTACCGTTTAAGTCGGTATAAACTGAAATATCCTCTGCATTCGGAAATCTGTTTTCATCAAATCTACTGTCCTTGGTTACAATAATCAGTACTCCGTATTTACCTTTTTCTCCGAAGATTTCAGTAGCGTTCTTATGTTTTAAAACCGTAAGGCTTTCAATTTTATTTGGGCTAAGTAAGCTTATCACACTATAATCAGTTTCTTTACCATTTAGTATTACCAGAGGACTTCCATCATCAGTATTTATACTTTCAAAGCCATCATTTTGTATAGCGACAATATCGGTTTCATCGTCATTTGTAATCGAATGGCTATACGTTTTATGTTGTTTGGTAACGTATTCTTTTTCGTTTTCAGAGGGTTTATCTTTGTTGAAATCATCTTCTTCATTATTAAGAACAACTTGAGTATTTTTACCAATTTTACTTTTATTTTGTATTTTCTTAGACTTCGAATGTTCTACTGTACTAATCCCAAAACTATCTTTATTCATTTTAAAATAAAATGGCTTGATAGGGTCGTCACCGTTTAGGTTATAATTTGTGGTCTTTCCATTCTTCTTAAATTCAAATTTGAGTTTAATTATTTTACCATTCTTGTTTCGCTTAATTCGAGAATATTCAAACTCTATACCCTGTTCTAAAAGCATCATCTTAATCTGTTCTAAATTTTTATTGGTCATATCCTTGTCAAATAGCACCTCAACATCCTTATTAGGTTGTGAGTATTCGTCTGAAAACGATAAACTATTATCCAAAAGTGGTACGTAAATGGTTTCCCTATTGAAGCTCATCAAAAAAACGGCAAGCAATGGAAAAATGGCTAAAAGTTTAACCTTGCGAAATGCGCTCGATTTTGATTTTTGAAGCATGACAATTCGCTTTTTGATTAATGAGGTGTAAAAGTTATTGACCAGCTTAAATTGATGTGATGGTATTGATGTTTTTAAAAGCAATCTTTGGTATTCCTTTTTATTCCCAATTGAATGTTCAGCCTCACGATCTGCAATAAATTCCAAATTTTGCTGCAAGGCCTTCTTATAAAGCCAAACAAAGGGATTAAACCAAAGTAATATAGCAACAAGTTGAGCCATTATCACATCTACAGAATGGTATTGACGGGCATGCACTAGCTCATGCCTTATGATACAGCGTAGTTCCGTGGCATTAAATTGTGAGGGATTGAAAACTATACGATTAAAAAACGAAAATGGTGCAATTTCGCTTTGGGTAAAATAATATACGTTACCTTTTCGTGTAGATTTCTCCGCCTGACTCAAAATACTTTTAAGGTAAACGAAACTGAATATTAATTTAAAGAATAGGATTGCTACACCTAAAACATAAATAATTGGCAGCAGTGCCATAAAACCGAAAGGTTTTAAAATTGGTTCTGCTGCTGTTGGTATGTTAGAACCCTCTGCTATTTCTAGTTCATTTTTATTGGGTACCACTTGCTCAAAGCCTATTTCGATAGGAGCTACATCTACGTAGTTTGGTAATACTATAAGCGGCAGTATGACGGTGGCAACAAGTCCAGATAATAAAAAAACGCGATTCGCGACAACGTAGGTTTCCTTCTGAAGACATATGATGTAAATCAAATAGAACATCGCTAAAATTGCCGAAGCCTTGCATAAATATATCATGATTTTTTTTTGTTTTTAATGATTTGGAGGATGTCCTCTAGCTCAGACTCGCTGATTTTCTCTTCCTGAGCAAAAAACGAGACGACATTTTTATAACTGTTATTAAAGTATTGAGCAATTGCTGAGTTCATAAACTCCCTGCGATAATCTTCCTTCTTAACTAAAGGGTAATACTGATGGGTATTTCCATAGGCATTGTGAGCCACATAATTTTTATCCTCTAAATTTCGTACCATTGTAGAAACAGTATTGTAATGCGGTTTCTGCTCCCTTAGTTCTGCCATTATTTCTTTCACGAAAGCCTTTTTTAGCTTCCAGATAATGTGCATGATTTCCTCTTCTTTATTAGTAAGTTTTTTCATATAAATGCCTCTCACTTGTTCACAGTAGAGTCTATTTGAAATTAATTTTTGAGCGTTGGTATGTATCTAGTATTTATTACAAGCCTTAGTTTTGCGTTCAACCAAGGTCAATTAAACTACAATGTTGCATCATGTTACAACTTTATGATTGCCACCAAAACCTTAGACGGCAAATCAAGTTTTTCCACAAGTGCAGCTAAATTAAAACTATAAAAATAGTTTTGCAACTATTTTTATAGTTAATTAGGCTTTTTAATAAAAATATCTCGATTGGCAGCACCAATCGAGACCTATTCATTTCAACAACAACGGCAATTACTTTTTGGTGGTTGCGATAATGGCTCCGTCCTTAGCTTCTTTACCATAAACACTAACGGCTGCTTTAGGACTTAGGCTATCAACTGAGTCTAGTTTATCGTTTTTTGCTAGACTTGAGAGCGTTTTAAAATCGGAAATTTCGCCATCAATTATAATGACCTTGCTTTGGTTTGGGTTGTCTATAAAACTATAGGTCTGTTGGGTATCATCGTAATTTTCGTCAAACAAATAGGAAAAACGGTTGGACAGGGAGTTTTTGAAATTAAAATTATGCATCATCCTTTCTCTAATTTGATCAATGCTCATGGAGTCTCCATTAAATAAAAACATGGAATTCGGGTTATTAAAAAACTCATTGACATCAAACCCTGAAAAGCCAGAAAAAAGGGAATCACTTTTATAAAAATTATCACGGGAGCTGTTACCCCCTAACATTGAAAACATGTTTGGAAGCCCGTTATCCTTACCTACGTAAAGCTTGCCACCCTTTCTACCAAAGGATAATTTATCAATTGGTATATAGCTCGACTTCTGGGTTGAGACCTGTTGGTTATCATTGACCAGTTTTATTTTAATGCCCGTAATTTTATCATCGTCATTTCTATTAATATTACTAAACTTGGCTTCTATGCCATATTCTAACAACATGGATGTGATAGCTTTAAAATTCTCGTCAGTTGTCACTGAGTCTATTGTAATATTAATGTCATCTGATTGGTTTATCACCTCGGTTTCGTGGTTCTGAGCATGAATTTGACTAATGAGCCCATAACCTATAAACAATGAAAGGCATATAAATAGAACTTTTACTTTTTTATCTATTATCATGGTTTAAGATTTATAGATTCTTTTTCCAAAATTATAATCAGTGACCTTTGAAAAGCAAAATTTTAACTGAAAATTAAAAAACTTAAACTACAGCGTTAAATAATCAAATTTTCATCTAAAGCGACTTTTTTTTCGCACTTGTTTTTTAGTTCACCCACATGTCATTCTTTCTGGATATGGCTTATGAGCCTCTTCTTAACCAGTAATCGACACCCTTGGAAACTGTTGTCCTTAAATATCGATTTCAACTTTAAATTCGACTATCATTCCGTCTGCATTCGGTATCTTCGCAACCTGTTAAAACGTTGAGCTAATTTTAATTTATGAGTATAGTTTGGATAGTTTTAGGATTGTTTTTATTGGTTCTAGGCGGTGAATTTCTCGTAAGGGCATCGGTAGGACTTTCCTTTAAGTTAAACATCTCCAAAATGGTCATAGGGATGACGGTGGTAAGCTTTGCAACCTCAGCCCCAGAGCTTTTAGTTAGCTTAAATGCAGCCTTTGCGGGGTCACCAGATATAGCGATAAATAATGTAATAGGTTCAAACATTGCCAACATAGGCCTCGTACTAGGCATTACTGCAACCATTAGTTCTATTGGGGTTGACCGGTCGTTCTATAGATTGAATTGGCCGGTCATGATGCTTTTTTCAATCGTGGTCTGCTATTTTCTTTATAATGACAGTATGCTTTCGGCTTTAGAAGGAGGCTTTCTTTTCGGGGCCCTGATTATATTTCTATTCATTCTAATAAGAACTGCCAAAAAGGATACCGCTGCCGAGGTCGTTGACGAAAAACTAGCCGAGGTCTCTTACTTTAAAATCATTATTTGGCTATTAATTGGCGGTGTTGCGCTCTATTTTGGTTCTGAATGGTTGGTTGATGGAGCCAAGCGTTTAGCCATTTCCTTGGGCGTAAGTGACGCGGTTATTGCAGCAACGGTCATCGCCATAGGCACTAGTGTGCCAGAACTGGCAGCATCTGTAATAGCAGCTGTAAAAAAGGAAAAGGCCTTATCCCTAGGTAATTTAATTGGCTCCAACATCTTCAATATTGGCTCTGTACTGGGCTTAACCTCATTATTCAAAACTATAAATGTGAACGACCCGAGCATCCTTACCCGCGACATTTATTGGATGCTTGCCTTCGCATTGGTGCTTTTACCGATGATTCTCATACCAAAAAAATTTATTATCGGCCGCTTTAAGGGCATCGTACTCTTCGTTGCATACGCCGCTTTTATCGTCATGGCGTTTAGGTGATTTAGACGCGAGACTTAAAACGTAAGACACGGGATGTGAAGTGTAGGATGCGGGGTATGGGATGTGAAGTATTGGATGTTATATGTGTGAAAAATAACCCTGAGCCTGAACAATAGGTAAGCGTTGTTTGCAATTTTTTTAATATACACTAACAATAACTAATCGCTAAAAATAAAAACGCTCCTCAAAAAATGAAGAGCGCCTATTGCTAATAATCAATTTAAATTAAGTCCTAACTAATATTTGCAGATTTTACCGTTTTCACGATACGGCCGGCAATTTTATATGGATCACCGTTTGAAGCCGGGCGACGGTCCTCCAACCAGCCTTTCCAGCCTTTTTCAACCGTGATAATTGGAATTCTAATTGAAGCCCCGCGGTCTGAAATACCGTAGCTAAAGTCGTCAATAGATGCAGTTTCATGATCACCGGTCAAACGTTCATCATTAAACTCACCGTAAACTGCAATGTGCTCTTTAACCACGGGCCTAAAAGCTTCGCAGATTTTCATATACGTTTCCTTATCTCCGCAGGTTCTCAATACTGTATTTGAGAAATTGGCGTGCATACCAGATCCGTTCCAATCGCCCTTAACGGGTTTTGGGTGATAATCAATGTAATAGCCGTACTGCTCGGTCAAACGATCCAATAAGTACCTTGCGATCCAAATTTCGTCGCCAGCGCGTTTTGCGCCTTTGGCAAATAATTGAAATTCCCATTGCCCAGAAGCCACCTCTTGGTTGATTCCTTCAAAATTGAGACCTGCAGCAATACACAAATCCGCATGCTCTTCAACAAAACCTCGTCCATGGGTATGCTTACCACCTACTGAACAATAATACATACCCTGTGGCCCAGGATATCCCCCAATTGGGAAACCTAGCGGCAGTTGGGTTTTCTTGTCCATTATGAAATATTCCTGTTCAAAACCGAACCAAAAATCGTTGTCTCCATCATCTATATCCGCTCGAGCATTAGACTCATGGGGCGTGCCATCTGCATATAAAACTTCGGTCATTACCAAATAACCATTTTCCCGCGCTGGATCTGGATATATGGCAACTGGTTTTAACAAACAATCTGAAGAGTCTCCCGTTGCCTGTTTTGTGGAACTACCATCAAAAGACCAAACCGGGCAATCTTCTAATTTACCGCTAAAATCTTCTTCTACTTTCGTTTTACTACGCATATTTTGGGTAGGCTTATAGCCATCTAACCAAATATACTCTAACTTAGATTTACTCATGTTGTGCTGTGTTTTATTATGTAACTTACAAAAATATTACTTTAGCCTAATGCTCAAAGCGTAAGCCTTTTATTTAATCAAATTTTATCAACAATAACGTTTTCGTAAAATGACTGAGGATAATTTCAGGAATTTGTTAATTTTTTGTTGATGAAATACCAGAATAGAAGCGCTTCAAAATGATGCTTTTGTTGTGTAATTGTTATTTTTGTTGGCTATAAGTATTTACCATTTTCAATTATAAAAATGATTGGGTTTTCTTCGGAAATATTAATTCCGTGGAATATATCAAACTATAAAAAAACAATAGATTCCCCCGATAGAAAGCGGGAGAACAGTGATGAGCAAAGAAATAAGCAAAAGATACGCACAACGGGGAGTTTCAGCAGCAAAGGAAGATGTACACAAGGCTATAAAAAACATCGACAAGGGTTTGTTCCCGAAGGCATTCTGTAAAATCGTGCCTGATTATCTAACCCATGATGAAGAGTATTGCCTCATTATGCACGCTGATGGTGCCGGTACTAAATCTTCCCTAGCCTATTTGTACTGGAAAGAAACCGGTGATTTATCGGTCTGGAAGGGTATTGCCCAGGATGCTTTAATCATGAATATAGATGATTTGCTTTGCGTTGGAGCGACCGATAATATCATGTTGTCTTCAACTATTGGGCGCAACAAAAACCTCATTCCCGGAGAGGTTATCTCTGCAATAATCAATGGTACGGAAGAACTTATTGAAGATTTAAAATCCTTTGGCGTAACCATACATTCAACTGGCGGGGAAACTGCTGATGTTGGGGATTTGGTAAAAACAATAATTGTAGATTCTACCGTTACTGCCAGAATGAGAAGAAGTAGGGTTATTGACAACGCCAATATCAAGGCTGGAGACGTTATTGTAGGTCTTGAGAGTTTCGGCCAGGCTACATATGAAAAAGAGTATAATGGGGGTATGGGAAGTAATGGACTTACCTCGGCTCGTCACGACGTGTTCCATAACTATCTGGCTGAAAAATATCCTGAAAGTTTTGATGCTGCCCTTCCCAACGAATTGGTGTATTCCGGACAGAAAAAATTAACAGACTCGGTTGAGCACTCACCCCTCGATGCAGGGAAATTAGTACTCTCTCCCACCCGAACCTACGCACCTATTATTAAAAAGGTGCTTTCGAGATGTTCCCTAGACGCAATTCATGGCATGATTCACTGCTCTGGCGGCGCCCAGACCAAAATCCTTCATTTTATTGAAAATCTTCATGTCATTAAAAATAATATGTTTGATATTCCGCCGTTATTCAAACTCATTCAAGAACAATCCAAGACCGATTGGAAGGAAATGTACCAAGTATTCAATTGCGGGCATAGAATGGAGCTTTACGTTTCAGAAGAAATTTCTGAAGAAATCATCGAAATTTCCAAATCATTCAACGTCCATGCAAAAGTTATTGGTCGTGTTGAAGCCTCCAAAACAAAAAAACTCACCATTTCGAGTTCTTTCGGTGTTTTTGAGTATAAATAATCACCAATTTTAAATTCATTTTTTTAATGAAGCGAATAGTGTGCGTCATCCTGATGCTAAGCTTTCAATTTTTTTCGGCGCAGGTGCGAAACGATTCAATTCCGGCCTATAATCCCGATTATACCTGGACTAAATCTAACAAAGCCGGACTGGATATTAGCGAGGTTACTTTTGTAAACTGGAATGCCGGTGGAAGTAACTCCATTTCTGCATTGTTGAATATTGTGTCCAATTGGGATTATTCTGATAGCTATTTTAAATGGAAAAATAGTGCCCGAGCGCGATACGGTATCAACCAACAGGAAGAACAGAAACTCAGAAAAACAGAGGATGAGCTGGAGCTGATCTCAACCATTGGTTATCGCCCTGATAGCACCAGTAATTGGTTTTATTCGGGCCGTTTCAATTTCAAGACCCAATTTACAGATGGTTTTAACTATCCAGACCGGGATAATCCCATTTCAAGGTTGATGGCACCTGGCTATTTATTTCTTGGTGGTGGTGCAGAATACGGCAAAAACCTTGAAACATTTTCCCTTTACATGTCTCCCCTTACTGTTAAAACCACCTTTGTGTTCGACGAAACGTTGGCCAATGCCGGCTCTTTTGGTGTAGAGCCAGCGGTTGTGGATGAGGAGGGAAATATTATTGAGGAAGGCGAACGTGTACGTTTTGAAATGGGAATACTTATTACCAATTTCTACGAAACCGAATTGTTTAAAAACATCAAATACAGGCAGAATTTGAGCCTCTACACGGATTATATCAACAGTTTTGGTAATATTGATGTGGACTGGGAGGTGGTTTTTGACTTTAAGGTCAACAACTTTGTACGGGCAACCTTTGGTTCGCATATTCGCTATGATAACGATATAAAAATCTTGGAGGAGTCGCCCACCGAAGAAGGGACCGAGCTCGTGGAAACAGGACCCAGGATACAATGGAAACAAGCCTTAAACGTTGGGGTGGTCTATGAGTTTTAAATAAACCCCTTAATGCCAATAATTATAGATACCGTTAATACACTATCTAACAGAAAAAGTACGGAAAAGAACTTAAAGTTAGAAACCCCACTTATTTTATAAAAACGTAACCGTTGCCTTACTTTCCTATCGGTCAACAACATCCAAAGTACAAAAGTCAAGAATAATTTAGTGGATACCGCCAAAATCAAATTTGGCTGTACTGAAATGAGACCTAAGGTCACCAACAGTGACCATTGCGCTAATGGTTTATAGTAATTAAATATAGATTTAAGCTGCTTTCTCATAGTACCAATAACGCCGAGTTTGTGGTTTATATTTTAAATACTGAAATAATGTACCAAAACTTTCAATCGATTAATTATCGTATTTTTGATTTCATTATTTTAAATAAGGAATGTTAGAAAAATTACAAATAATAAAACAAAGATTTGATGAGGTAAGCGACCTCATCATACAACCAGACATCATTACCGATCAAAAGCGATACGTTTCGCTCAACAAGGAATACAAAGACCTACGTGTCTTGATGGATAAGCGCGAAGCATACATAGAATTGACCGATAACTTAAAGGAAGCCGAGGATATCATTGCCAACGGCCAAGACCCAGAGATGGTTGAAATGGCCAAGATGCAATACGAGGAGGCAAAAGAGGCTATCCCCGTATTGGAGGATGAAATTAGGTTTTTACTAATTCCTAAAGATCCAGAGGACTCTAAAAATGCCGTTGTGGAACTCCGAGCTGGAACCGGTGGTGATGAAGCCAGTATTTTTGCAGGAGACTTATACCGAATGTACACAAAATACTGTGAGAGCAAGGGCTGGAAAGTTGATACCGTTGATTTTAGCGAAGGCACAAATGGCGGCTTTAAAGAAATACAGTTTGAAGTTTCGGGCGAGGACGTTTACGGCACCTTAAAATTTGAAGCCGGAGTACACCGGGTACAACGTGTACCCCAGACCGAAACCCAAGGTCGTGTACACACGAGCGCTGCTACCTGTATGGTTTTTCCTGAAGCCGAGGAATTTGATATTGAAATAGACCCCAAGGATGTTAGAATCGATTATTTCTGCTCTTCAGGACCCGGCGGTCAGTCAGTAAATACCACCTATTCTGCCGTAAGATTGACCCATGAGCCTACAGGTTTGGTTGCGCAATGCCAAGACCAGAAATCACAACATAAAAACAAAGAGAAAGCATTTAAAGTATTACGCTCTAGGTTATACGACATGGAGCTTGCAAAAAAACAGGAAGAAGATGCCGCAAAACGTGGCAGTATGGTTTCTTCTGGAGACCGTAGTGCTAAAATTAGGACTTATAATTATGCACAAGGCAGGGTAACAGATCATAGAATCGGACTATCCCTTTACGATTTACCGAATATAATAAATGGCGATATCCAAAAAATTATAGACGAATTAATGTTGGCTGAAAATACCGAAAAGTTAAAGGCCAGTGACGAACAACTATGAATTTGTAATCGAAAAGCTAAAGATGAAATCGAATTTGAGAAATTAAGATGCGGTTGGAAATTTGAAAATTAGTGCAAATTCCTGAAATTCTTGTCTTAAACGTTCCCTAAACATTGAACATTGAACATTGAATACTAAATTCTAAACTTGAAATCTCAAGCACCAAACTTCCGGGCAAAAAACTATAGACGCATCAACTCAAGTACTAATCAACTCATCAGTTATTTAAAATGACCATTAACTGTAAAGGCAAGCTCATCGACCTCAGCACTCCGAAAGTCATGGGTATCTTGAATCTTACCCCAGATTCATTCTACGATGGTGGAAAATTTAGAAGTTCCTCGGATATATTAAGGCAGACTGAAAAAATGCTTACCGAAGGTGCTACCTTTATTGATGTTGGAGGCTATAGCTCTAGGCCGGGAGCTGAGTTTGTTTCCGAAACAGAAGAACTAAGACGAGTTATTGCAGTGATTGAACTTATGGTCAAGACCTTTCCTGGAATCCTCATTTCGGTAGATACCTTCAGAAGCCAGGTTGCCTACAAATCCATAGAGGCCGGAGCTTGTTTAATCAATGATATTTCATCTGGCACCCGAGATGCCAATATGTTCGAAACGGTTGCAAGGCTATCTGTGCCCTACGTCATGATGCATAGCCGCGGGACGGCAAAAACCATGCAACAACAAACGGACTACGATAACTTGGTCAAGGACATTCTATTTTACTTTTCAGAACGGATTGAAAAAGCCAGACAAATGGGGATAGCTGATTTAATTATAGACCCTGGATTTGGGTTTGCCAAAAGTTCAGAACAAAACTTCGAACTCCTCAGTAAGTTAGAGCTATTGGGAATGGCAAGCTTACCAATGCTTGTTGGTGTTTCAAGAAAGTCTATGATTTACAAGAGCCTAGAAATTAATTCACAGCAGTCCCTTAACGGCACAACAATTTTAAATACCATTGCTTTGAGTAAAGGCGCGCATATTTTGAGGGTTCACGATGTAAAAGAGGCCATGGAGTGCATTACATTAACCGCAAAACTTAGTTGATTGTTCTATAATTAATTTGTTAAATTTACCGAAAACACTTCATCTTTGAATAAGTTCAAATTTTGGGATTTTGGTATCATCGACTTTATTGATGTTTTTCTCGTAGCGATTCTCCTATATTATATTTATAAACTTGTAAAGGGCACGGTTGCGATAAATATTTTCATCGGTATTATCGTGGTATATCTGGTTTGGAGGCTCACCGATTTTCTAAACATGTTTATGCTCAATCGCATTTTTGACGGTTTTATTAACGTTGGGATTATTGCTTTAATTGTTGTTTTTCAGCCCGAAATAAGAAAATTTCTTTTACTACTTGGTTCCACGAATTTTAGGGGTCGAGGGAAATTTTTAAATAAATTGAGATTTATCAAAACTGAGACCGAAAATGAGAACGATATCGTAGCCATAATTTCGGCCTGCGATAAAATGTCGAGTTCAAAAACCGGTGCACTTATAGTGCTGGAACGAAATAACAGTTTGGACTTTTTAACCGGTACGGGCGATGAGATGAACATTAAGGTAACCCAACCCATTATAGAAAGCATTTTTTTTAAAAATAGTCCCTTGCACGACGGTGCCATAATCATTGAAAATAATATCGTGAAGGCCACTAGAGTCATTCTGCCCGTTAGCAATGAACGTAACATCCCCCAAAGATTTGGTTTGAGACATCGCGCCGCAATAGGCATTACCGAAAAAACAGACGCACTTGCACTCGCTGTAAGCGAGGAGACAGGACAAATCTCCTACATCAAGGGTGGCGAATTTGTGATGTTTAGGGATATACAGGAGTTGACCAACCTACTAAATCAGGATTTATCTTAGATGAGCTGTAAAAATTGTAATACTGTATTATCTGCCGAAAGTGAATTCTGTAATTTGTGTGGCGGCAAGGTTATTAGAAATCGCTTGACATTTAAAAATCTCTTTGCACATTTCAGCGAGACCTTCCTTAATTACGACAACAAGCTGTTAAGAACTTTTATTGTTTTATTTAAAAAACCAGAAGCTGTAATTGAATCCTACATTGATGGTGTAAGGAAACGCTACGTTAATCCCATTAGTTATTTTGGGTTGGCGGTAACCCTAACTGGTCTCTACACCCTAATTGTGACTAGATATTTCCCAGAGACCTTTGACTTTTCTATTTTAACGGCTCCCGGACAAGAGGAATTCCAGAGGAAGAACATGAGTTTCGTACAGGAATATCAATCATTGATTATGATGTTCTATATTCCAATATATGCGCTAATCGCAAGGGTAAGTTTCCTTGGTTTAAATAAATACAATTATACCGAGTTACTTGTCATATTTATGTTTACCCAAGCGCAAATATCCATTTCTATAGCCATAATTACAGTTTTGACCTCAATAATGGGAATTTCTATTGGAGTAGTCAGCCTCGTATCTATTCCCCTGATGATTTTGTACAATGCATTTTGCTTGAAACGATTGTATAATTTAAATGTCATTCAAATCATCGCAAGAACATTATTGTTTATAGTAATATTGGGCGTAATCTTTGTTATTGCCTCTATAATTACGGCCGTGGTCATGTACCTAAATGGTGATTTTGACGAAATGATAAAGACGAAACGAGCCGCAGCAGAGGTAGCTTTACATTTAAAATCATACAGCCTCGACCTTCAAGAATTGAACTTCGTATAAATTACGGTAGTAACCGTTTTCTATCTCCAACAGTTCGTCGTGAGTTCCTTTTTCAACTATTTTTCCAGCGTCCATAACTATAATTTGATCGGCTTGTTGAACCGTGGCCAATCGGTGCGCAATAACAATGGAGGTTCTACCCTCTGTGATTTTGTCTGTAGCAGTTTGTATCAATTCCTCTGAATAAGAATCAACCGATGATGTTGCCTCATCCAAAACCAAAATACTGGGATTGGTAACGTAAGCCCTCAAAAAGGAAATTAATTGACGTTGACCAGAAGATAACATCACCCCGCGTTCCTTTACATTGTAATGATACCCATTTGGTAGGCTCATTATAAATTCGTGGATACCAATATCCTTAGCTGCCTTTTTTACGTCCTCTTCGGAAACGTTAGGATTTTTAAGGGTTATATTGTTCAAGATAGTATCGGCGAACAAAAACACATCCTGAAGCACCACTGCTATTTGCGCTCGCAAGGATTCTAATGTCATTTGTTTGATATCGGTACCATCTATTAATATACTACCATGTTGAATATCGTAAAATCGATTTAGCAAGTTGATGATTGTACTTTTACCCGCACCGGTTGCTCCAACTATGGCAATAGTTTGGCCAGCTTTAACATTTAAGGAAATTCCCTTTAGCACTTCCTCTTCCTCAACGTAGGAAAAATGAACGTTTTGAAATTCGATATGTCCTTTAAATTCAGATGCCTTTAAATTGCCCAAATCGTCAATCTGCGAGGTGGTATCTAATACTTTAAACACCCTATCTGCAGCAACCATTCCCATTTGAAGCGTATTAAACTTATTTGCAATTTGGTTTAACGGTCTAAACAGCATCGGCACGAACATGATAAAGGCAAACAGGTCGCCCTCGGTTGCCATGTTTCCGGCAAAGGACATTAATCCACCTACCCAAATAATCGTTCCCAGGGTAATTGATGATAATAAATCTGCAATAGGAAAAAACACTGAATTATACCAAACCGTTTTTAACCAACCCTTTTTATGCCGTTCGTTAATTTCCTTAAATTTTTTGAGCTCTGTATCCTCCCTGGTAAATAACTGTAATATTTTCATCCCGCTTATACGTTCTTGAACAAAGGAGTTAAGGTTGGATACCTCGTTTCTAACCTCCTCAAAAGCCTTTTTCATGTATTTCTGAAAAATCTTAGTCGCATACAGTACAATCGGCATAGTGACGAAGGCAATTAGACTTAATTTCCAATTAATATACAGCATAACACCAGCAACGACTAGCATTTTCATAATATCGCTAAATATCATGAACAGTCCTTGACCAAAAATATCGGCAATGCGCTCCATATCGGTCACTGTTCTTGTAATTAAAACACCAACCGAGCTATTATCGTAATATTTCATCCTAAAACGAAGTACGTGATTGTAAAGTTTTACTCTTATGTCCTTAACCACAGATTGCCCCAAGAGGCTAGCAAAATATATAAAGAGCAATTGGCTCACAACTTCAAGAACCAGCAATACGGCCATGGCGATGACCAACAGTAGAAACCCGTCGTAAATTTTCTGGGTTATGTAGCCATCAATTGCTTTTTGAAGTACCCATGGCCTTAATGCACCGAAAGCTGCAAGCCCGATTACACAAACCAAGGAGCCGTAAAAAATGGCCTTGTAAGGTTTAATGTAGTACAAAAGCCTTTTAAATAAACTTAGGTCAAATACTTTTTTCTTTTCGTTTTCCATAATAAATTAGCTATTGGCTTTTCGCCTTTAGCTTTTAGCTTTTAGCTCTTTATGATAAAAGCTTAATTTGAACTTTGGCAAATGGCTCTCGCTTCAATTCTGCGCTTCGGTAGGCAGGCTTTGGTTCTCTTTTCTCGGTTTTCTGTTCTTGGCTCATAACTTCCAACTCAAAATTCATAACCCTTTAAATTACATTTTATTCTTCTGTACCGATTCGTCCCGTATTTTAATGTTTTCTTTTTTTTTCCCTATTGTCTATTTTCCAAAATTTTATTTCTGGGCTCTTGTTTTCATTATCGTTTCAGGATACTCAATTTCCGTCAAATATAAGCCATGCGCCGGGACTGAGAAACCTGCTTTGCGTCTATCCTTACTCTTTATGATATGGTGTAAATCTACTTCTGAAATTTTAGCCATACCTATTTCTACCATCGTACCGACGATGGCCCGGACCATATTTCTGAGAAACCTGTCGGCCTTGATTTCGAAAATCATTTCATCATTTTGCTTAAGCCATTTGGCTTTTATTATTCTACAATTATAGGTTTTCACATCGGTATTTGACTTCGAAAAACATTGAAAATCCTTATACTTCAATAGTATTTCACAGGCGTTTTGCATCTTAGCGATGTCCAATGGTTTAAATAATGAAAATGCGCTATCTACATTAAATACGTTTTTCTTAACTGAAATTCGATATTTATAATTTCGGCTTAGGGCATCAAACCTAGCGTGTGCACTATCCTTAACCTCAAAAACATTTTCAACGGCGATATCGTTTGGTAAAATTGAGTTTAATTTAAAAACTATATCATCGGGCATTTTAGCGTCAAAATCAAAATGCGCAAACATTTGCGAGGCGTGTACACCCGTATCGGTCCGCCCTGCTCCCATGGTTTCTATTTCTGTTCGCAACAACGTTGACAAACTACCATTGAGAACCTCCTGAACCGTAAGCGCATTAGGCTGCTTTTGCCAGCCGTGATAATTTTTCCCATTATAAGAAAACTGAATAAATAATCGCAACTAAATATCTATTTTTGATAAACTCAAAGATACTTATTAGTCTTGACAAAAATTCTCCTTTTATCAGATACTCACGGTTATATTGACCAAGCCATGCTCAAATACGTTGAACAAGCTGATGAAGTATGGCATGCCGGCGATATCGGGGACATTAAGGTTACTAATGCCATAAAAACATTAAAACCCCTTAGAGCCGTTTATGGTAATATTGACAATGCTGGGATAAGGTCTGAATTTCCAGAGAATAATCGATTTTTCTGTGAGGAGGTTGATGTGTTCATGACCCATATTGGAGGCTACCCCCCAAAATACAATCAACGAACTAGAAGCATCGTAGAAAACAATCCGCCCAAAATATTTATCAGTGGCCATTCCCATATTTTAAAAGTGATACCAGATAAACGCCTTGACTTAATCCACATGAATCCTGGGGCAGCTGGAAAACATGGCTTTCATAAAGTGAGAACAATGCTTCGCTTTACTATTAAAGGTAAAAAAATTGAGAATCTGGAGGTTATTGAGTTTGGGAAGCGTTGATTTTTATCATTTTAAAGGAAATTTAAACTGGGCGGTTTTTGAGCCAATTGATTTGTGAATAAACATCCATGGTTAGCAAATTAGACCTCTATTGTTAGACAAGTTAATCCACCAAGCAATGAGACTTGGTAGTACTTGAGCTTTAAAGCCCACTAATTTTTATGGTTGCTCCATGACACACCCCCTTTAAGCGGGATTAATTTGACCACCACATTTCAATGCTTAGCCAAATGCAGATTTTCAAAAGTAGGGTTTACTAAAAAGCCCGAGGTCTTCACCTCGGGCTCACGCACTAAAATAATTAAGATAATAGGTTTATCGCAATCTATCCACAGATTTCACAAGGTCCTCATCCTTTTTTATGGCCTTGTTGGCCAAAACCAACAACACGATAGATAAAATAGGTATGAATATCCCAACACCTTTCTCAGAGATATCACTCTCTCCAGGTGGCATTAGCAGTAGATATACAAATATGCCTAATAAAATAAAGTTTAATATGATATTTAGTCGTCCCAACACAAACTGAAACTTCCTGTTTTTGAAACTGAATATTGAAATTATTGACAATAGCGCAGAACCAAGAAATAGGCCCAAATACAATAATTCATCGTAGGCAAATACCTTAACATCACTGCTGGTAGTCCATAAGTGCAAAGTAAAAATCAAACCTGACGAAACACCCGCTGCCAATAATAAATATACCGTTTGAATACGTTGTATCATTAATTTCTGTAATCAAAAGCACAAAATTAAAGGTTTCTTTTTAAAAGATTATTCAAAAATTAAAATAAAATCGTATTATTGCAGTAACACAAGTGTTATAAACACTATGACAGCTTGTTAATCTTCAGATTTATTTCACAGTTTTCCCACAAAATTTAGGTTTCAGAAAAGTTGAGAAACAAATCCATTTCAAAGAATAAACTTAATTAGTAAACATATTCATGTTCGAAATTTCCGAATTAAAAGCAAAAAAGCTACCTGAACTTCAGGATATTGCTAAAAAATTAAATGTGCCCAAGTTTCGCACCATGAAAAAACTTGATTTGGTTTATCAAATCCTTGATTTACAGGCAGCAAATCCAGACAAGGTGAAACAAGAGGTCAATGTCGAAACCCCTAAGGATGCCTCCAAGCCTTCTGAGGGAAAAAAGACCACGCCACAAAAAAAACCTCGTCAGACCAGAGCTAGGTCACAGGCTAAAAAGAGTTCTGATTCTTCGTCAAACACCGATGAGAAGAGTTCTAAGCAAAAATCCGAGGATAAGCGCGATAGTTCCTCAGATAATAGGAAGACCCAGAAAACTGATAATAAATCTTCGAGAGGTCAGGATGCTGCAAAGAAAAACACCAATCAAAACGATAATAGGAGCAAACAGAATACCAATCGCCAGAAGAATTCAAACGATAACCGTTCTGATAACCGCTCTAACAATCGATCAAACAACAACTCAAATAACAGCCATAAAAACAACGGTAACAAGGATAATAGAAACCGTTACAGGGAACCTGATTACGAATTTGATGCCATTATCCAAAGTGAAGGTGTGCTGGATATCATGCAGGATGGTTACGGCTTTTTAAGGTCTTCGGACTATAATTATTTATCCTCCCCAGATGATATTTACGTCTCACAATCGCAGATACGTCTGTTTGGATTAAAAACAGGAGATACAGTGCTTGGTCACGTAAGACCACCGAAAGAAGGTGAAAAATACTTTCCATTGATTAAAGTAAGTAAAATTAACGGTCAAAAACCAGAAGTAGTTAGGGACAGGGTCTCCTTTGAGCACTTGACGCCGCTATTCCCACAGGAAAAATTTGATATCGCCGAAAGACAAAGTACAATTTCAACCCGTATCATGGACTTGTTCTCGCCTATTGGTAAGGGACAACGGGGCATGATAGTTTCCCAGCCTAAAACTGGTAAGACTATGCTGCTAAAGGATGTGGCAAACGCTATTGCGGCCAACCATCCTGAAGTCTACCAAATGATACTTTTAATTGATGAACGTCCAGAAGAGGTCACCGATATGCAACGTAATGTTAGAGGTGAGGTCATTGCTTCTACTTTTGACAAAGAAGCCCATGAGCACGTAAAAATTGCCAACATCGTTTTAGAAAAAGCGAAACGCTTGGTAGAGTGCGGACATGATGTTGTTATTCTCCTAGACTCCATAACAAGATTGGCTCGGGCCTATAATACAGTTCAACCTGCATCTGGAAAAATATTGAGTGGTGGTGTTGACGCCAATGCCCTGCATAAACCTAAACGTTTTTTCGGTGCCGCCAGAAATATTGAAAATGGCGGATCATTAACAATTATTGCAACCGCATTAACCGAAACAGGGTCTAAGATGGACGAGGTTATTTTTGAGGAATTTAAAGGTACTGGCAATATGGAGCTCCAGTTGGACAGAAAAATCTCTAATAGAAGAATTTTCCCTGCGATAGACCTAACTTCCTCAAGTACCAGAAGAGACGACATCTTACTGGATGCAAACACCATTCAAAGAATGTGGGTAATGCGCAAGTATCTTGCAGACATGAACCCCGTAGAAGCGATGGAATTTATTAATGAGCGCTTTAAACAAACCAAAAACAATGAGGAGTTTTTAATTTCCATGAACGGTTAAAGCCGATATAATTTAAGACAAAAAGAAACCTCGGAATCATTCCCGAGGTTTTTTTGTTCTAAAACTACGTTAACGAAAGCACATAAAAAAACCTCTCAAATTTGAGAGGCCTAGGTTTTTTGGATAACGAGAACTTAGCTCAATGCCGCCACATGCTTAGCTAGTTGGGATTTTAGATTAGCTGCCTTGTTGTCATGGATTACATTTTTCTTGGCTAATTTATCAATCATTGAGTTAACCTGTGGAAGAAACTCATTGGCTTCTTTTGCAGTCTCCATTTCGCGTAACTTCTTTATAGCACTTCTCGTAGTTTTGTGCTGGTATCTATTGGTTAAACGCTTTGACTCGTTACTTCTAATTCTCTTTAATGCCGACTTGTGATTTGCCATTATAATATTGTAATTAAATATTGTAGCCCGTAGGGGAATCGAACCCCTCTTACCAGGATGAAAACCTGGCGTCCTAGCCGATAGACGAACGGGCCATTAAATTTTGCATAAACGAAAATCGCCTATTGCGGATGCAAAAATACAACTATTTTTAAATGTTGCAACTCTTAAATTGTTTTTTTTGAAATTTTAGTAGGCCTTTGCAAAAAGAACCCGCTGAGTTGAGGGTTTACCTGAAAAAACACACTTACCGCTCTCTTTTTCGTTATCTATGGGAATGCAGCGTATTGTGGCTTTTGTCATATCCTTAATCTGTTTTTCAGTTTCAGAGGTACCATCCCAATGTGCGGAAACAAAGCCGCCCTTATCTTTTAAAACACTCTTAAAATCATCAAAACTGTCAACCTTTGTGATATGCTTATTTCTAAAGATTTCTGCCTTTGCGAATAAATCGTCCTGAATAACTATCAATAGCGTACTTATTTTTTCCTCTAATCCATCTGAAGCAACAATTTCCTTGGTTAACGTATCGCGCCGAGCCAACTCAACGGTATTATTTTCCAAATCCTTCGGTCCAATTGCGATTCTTAAAGGAACACCTTGAAGTTCATGCTGTGCAAATTTCGCTCCCGGGCGGTGGGTGGTCCTGCTATCAAATTTACAGCTGACTCCAATCGATTTGAGACTAGCTATAATATGATTGGCCTTTTCAGTTATGGCGGTTAGTTGGTCTTCATTTTTATAAATTGGGACTATGACTACCTGAGAAGGCGCGAGATTTGGCGGTAAAACCAATCCCTTGTCGTCACTATGGGTCATGATCAACGCGCCCATGAGCCTGGTTGAAACACCCCACGAAGTAGCCCAAACGTAATCTTGCTTACCTTCACGGTTAGCAAATTTCACGTCAAATGCCTTAGCGAAATTCTGACCCAAAAAATGGGAAGTCCCCGCTTGTAGTGCTTTGCCATCTTGCATAAGCGCCTCTATACAGTAAGTTTCAACCGCACCGGCAAATCGTTCGCTTTCTGTTTTTGTTCCTTTGATGACGGGAATGGCCATAAATTCTTCCGCGAATTTGGCATAAATATCATTCATCTGGATGGTTTCGTCAATTGCCTCTTGTTTTGTAGCATGCGCCGTATGCCCTTCCTGCCACAAAAATTCAGCTGTGCGTAAAAACAATCTCGTGCGCATTTCCCACCTTACCACATTGGCCCATTGATTTACAAGCAATGGCAAATCCCTGTAACTCTGTATCCAATTTCGGTAGGTATTCCATATAATGGCCTCACTTGTAGGTCGTACAACCAATTCTTCTTCTAATTTTGCGTCAGGATCAACCCTCAATTTACCTAGATTATCAGGGTCGTTTTGTAATCTGTAGTGAGTGACAACAGCGCATTCCTTGGCAAAACCCTCTGCGTTTTTTTCCTCGGCCTCAAAGAGACTTTTAGGGACAAATAAAGGGAAGTAGGCGTTTTGGTGACCAGTTTCCTTAAACATCCTATCCAACTCTGCTTGCATCTTTTCCCAAATGGCATAGCCGTAGGGCTTAATGACCATACACCCCCGCACGGCAGAATTTTCGGCTAAGTCGGCCTTTACCACTAATTCATTATACCATTTAGAATAATCCGCGCTTCTACTTGTAAGATTTTTACTCATGCTAACCTTTTTGGCACAAATGTTGCGCCTATGTTAAAAAAGAAAATAGTTCAACAAAACTAACTATTTTTATAATGTTCAACAATAAATCCCAGAGATATGAAGTTCCGAAATAATATACATAGAAAAATCCCACTGCTAATTTCTTTCGGGCTTGCTTTAATGTTAACTTCTTGTGGTTCTTATCAGTACGTTGGTTACACCAGCGATGGTATTTATGAAGAAGAGGTTATTGTAGAAGACGAAGAAGCCCCCAGGGCAACAACGGCGGTCTCAGATAATAGTTATTATAAAAACTATTTCAATGAAAAATCAATGCAGTATGAAGATGTACCTCAGGATGAAGCGGTAATTTTCACTGACATAGAATCGTATAGCAGTGATTACAATGAAGATTACGTTGAAGACCCGCAGGTTGGTCAACCTGGTTGGGGAGCCGCGAACGAGAACGTCACCATTAACCTATACGATAACGGTTGGAATAACTGGGGCTGGGGTGGTCCTGGTTGGGGTGCCGGTCTTGGCTGGGGCGGTGGTTTTGGTTGGGGCGGTCTCGGCTGGGGCTGGAACAGACCTTGGGGCTGGGGCGGAGGCTTTGGCTGGGGTGGTGGTTTCGGTTGGGGCGGAGGTTTTGGCTGGGGCGGAGGCTTCGGCTGGGGTCCTGGATTCAATAATTTCTGGGGGCCAGGGTTTTTTGGCTATAACAATTTTTACAGAAATAATACCAGAAGGGGTTATGCCTATAATAACTTTGGCAGGCGCTCAAACTTAAGCTCAAGGGCAAATGGAAACATTTCGAGACGTAACTCCGATGCCGTTAATAGAAGGTCTAGTAATGCCAGGTCAAATCGGTTTAATTCTAATGTGAGACGTTCAGGTTCTAGTTCTAGGAGGTTTAACGCTAATGCCAGACGCTCTAGAACGAGTCGTGGCAATACTGTTAACAGAAATAGAAGTTCAGTAAATTCAAGAAGTAGGTCCAGTAGAAGCCGTGTCTCCTCACCGGCTAGAAGCAGTCGCCGATCTTCTGCCCGAAGTTCACGTTCATCTTCAAGAAGAAGTAGTGGCTCCATGAGAAGTGGTGGACGACGATCATCAGGCGGATCAATGAGATCTTCACGTGGCGGTGGGCGCTCATCCGGAGGAGGTCGATCTAGCGGTGGCCGAAGAGGCGGTAGATAATCTAGCATTGCAATCGTTTTAAAAAACTAGTTATGAAAAAGTTATGTTTACTAGTCATAGGTATATTATCTATGTCCTATAATAATGCCCAGGAAATTACAGATGCCGTTAGATACTCCTTAGACGAAATCCAAGGTTCGGCCAGATTTAGGGCAATGAGTGGTGCCTTTGGTGCAGTGGGTGGGGAAATGTCTGCAATAAGCCTCAACCCTGCAAGTTCGGCCGTATTTAATAGAAGCCGGGCATCCTTCTCCCTTTCAAGCTTAAACACAGAAAATGATGTGGTTTTTTTTGAGGGACAAAGTAATTCAACTGAATCTAAATTTGATTTAAACCAAGCCGGTGCTGCGTTTATATTTCGCGATGCAAATGGTAACTCCTCTTGGAAAAAATTTAGCTTAGCCATCACCTACGATAAAACAGGTAATTTTGAGGATAATTGGTTTGCCCAAGGTACTAATACCAATTCTATAGACAGCTATTTTCTTGATTATGCCCAGGGGCTTCGATTAGATGAAATATCTGCCTTGGATGGAGAAACACTGGGTCAAGCTTACGGCGAAATTGGTTCGGCTTTTGGTTTTACAAATCAACAGGCGTTTTTAGGTTTTGAATCCTTTATTCTCGAACCTGCCGAGGATACCGATGACAATACGTCCTACAGATCAAATATTGCTAGTGGTACTTTTAATCAATCTTACCAAAGAATTGAAACGGGTTATAATGGTAAATTCAGTTTTAACCTAGCTACACAATACGGTGAACGGTTGTATTTGGGATTAAACCTCAACGGGCATTTCATAAATTATGAAAGGATTACACAGTTTGATGAATCCAATAACAACCCAGGTTCTCTAGTAAATAATGTTGTTTTTGACAACACTCTGTTTACAACTGGTAATGGTTTTTCTTTTCAGTTAGGAGCTATTTATAAACTCACAAACGATTTAAGGGCAGGTTTTACTTACCAGTCCCCTACCTGGTTTACTATAACCGATGAAACCACTCAGTTTATAAGAACTGATTTTAATGAGAATGGATCAGCTATTACGATTAACCCTAATAACATAAATATATTCCCAAATTATAGGCTCCAGACCCCAGGCAAAATCACGGGTAGTTTAGCTTATGTTTTTGGGACTAAAGGATTGCTAAGCTTTGATTACTCTAGGAAAGATTATTCTACTATGGAATTTAGACCAACATCAGATCCATTTTTTTCAATACAAAATGAGACTATGGGCGAAATTTTAAGAGCTGCAAATACATACCGAGCTGGAGGTGAGTACAGATTTAAGAATCTTAGCTTTCGCGGTGGCTACCGATTTGAGGAGAGCCCCTACGTTGATGAGGAGTTCTTTGGTAATTTAACCGGTTATTCTGTAGGACTCGGTTATAATTTTGGCGCTACCCGATTGGATATTACTTACGATCGTTGGGAAAGAACGATAAATAATCAACTGTATTCTGTAGGATTAACCGATACGGCTCAGGTAGAAGCAAACAACTCAAATGTAACCTTATCGTTGGCTTTTGATTTGTAGGTTGATTAAAACAATTGATTTCCACAGGCGCTACATATTTAAATATATGTGGCGCCATACTTTTATATCAAAATCATAACAGCAGTTATGAATATGCATTGCTATTTTCCCGTATTTAATTAAGGATTAAATAATGGTTATGGGATTCGTGGTAATGCCAGACCTTAAACCGATGGTTTGGCAATGAAAAAGGACTGTTTTTTTAACTATCTTTGCGAACCAAAAAAAGAGAGAGTCATAGATTATATTTTATTCATACTATGAAAATTGAAAATCAAGTTACAGATATCGACAATTTAGGTGATGACCACATTGGTAGTTCAAGTGACACGCCTATGCGGAGTGACGCCTTTAACATCTCAGATAAGGAGAAAATTGAGCTTATTAAAGAAGATATTCATCACATCATGCAAACGCTTGGTTTAGACTTGACCGATGATAGCCTTAAGGGTACGCCAAATCGAGTAGCTAAAATGTTCGTTAATGAAATTTTTGGAGGTTTAGATCCTACCAGGAAACCTAATGCGTCCACCTTTGAAAACAAGTATAAGTACGGTGAAATGCTAGTTGAGAAAAACATTACTGTGTATTCAACCTGCGAGCACCATTTGCTGCCCATAGTCGGTAAAGCACATATTGCATATATTTCTAGCGGACAGGTCGTGGGACTTTCTAAAATGAATAGGATTGTTGACTATTTCGCTAAAAGACCGCAGGTCCAAGAGCGTTTAACCATGCAAATTGTTGAAGAGTTACAACAGGTTCTAGAGACCCAGGATGTTGCTTGTGTTATTGACGCTAAGCATCTATGCGTCAACTCACGTGGAATTAGGGATGTTGACAGTAGTACGGTAACTTCAGAGTTTGGTGGGCAATTCAAAAATAAGGACACCCGTCGTGAATTTCTAGACTATATAAATTTGGATACAGATTTTTGAGTGCTGGACTTTCCGAAGCAAAAACAAAATCTTAGTTTTGATGAACTAAGTTATACCTCCAAAAATGTCCCTTTACAAAACACAACAGCTCAAAATATACAATACCCTCTCTGGGGAAAAGGAAACGTTTAAACCTATTGAAGAAGGTTACGTGGGGATGTACGTTTGCGGACCTACGGTGTACAGTAACGTTCATCTTGGTAATGTGCGCACGTTTATGTCTTTTGATATGGTTTTTCGGTATTTGAAACATTTGGGATATAAAGTACGATATGTAAGAAATATAACCGATGCCGGTCATTTGGAAAATGACGCGGATGTTGGAGAGGATAAGATTACGAAAAAAGCGCGTCTAGAAGCCATTGAACCCATGGAAGTCGTGCAGAGATACACGGTTGATTTTCATAATACACTTGACACTTTTAATTTTTTACCACCCAGTATTGAGCCAACAGCAACTGGCCATATTATTGAACAGATTGAACTGGTAAAAACCATCGTGGACAATGGTTTTGGATACCAAGTTAACGGCTCGGTGTATTTTGATGTACATAAATTCAACGAAACCAACGATTACGGTGTTCTAAGCAAAAGAAAATTAGAGGATTTGATACACAACACAAGAACTCTAGACGGGCAGACCGACAAGAAAAACCCGCAAGACTTTGCACTTTGGAAAAAAGCAGAACCGCAACACATTATGCGATGGCCCTCACCTTGGGGTGATGGTTTCCCGGGGTGGCATCTGGAATGCACGGCAATGAGCACGAAGTATCTTGGTGATCAGTTTGACATTCACGGTGGTGGTATGGACTTAAAATTCCCACATCATGAATGTGAGATTGCGCAGAATCAGGCCGCAAAAAGCCAATCTCCCGTTAAATATTGGATGCATGCCAATATGCTTGAGCTTAACGGGCAGCGCATGTCTAAATCAACGGGTAATATCGTGAACCCCAAAGAGCTACTGTCTGGTGATAACCAATTCTTTACAAAGGCATACTCACCAAGTGTGATTAGGTTTTTTAATGCGCAATCCTCATACAGAAGTGTATTGGATTTAACAGATGATGGTCTTTCTGCAAGCGAAAAAGGTTACAACCGATTAATAGAGGCCATAAGCGCATTAGACAATATTGAAAGTCGCTCTGAAACGTCAGGTTTTGACGTAAAGCAGTGGCGACAAGATTGCTATGACGCCATGAATGACGATTTTAACTCCCCTGTATTAATTGCACATTTATTTGAGGGCGTAAAATATATTAACCAGTTGAAAGAGGGCGATAAATCAATATCTGAAACTGATTTTAATCTATTCAACAACACCATTAAAAGTTTCACTTTTGAAGTATTAGGCCTAGTCAACGAGAGTGACCATAGCGGTTCAAGTTCTGGGAAACTGGATGCCACGGTGGAATTATTAATAAAACTTCGACAAAACGCCAGAGCTGATAAAAACTTCGCGCTTTCTGATGAGATTAGGGATGAACTTGCAAAATGCGGTATTGAGCTTAAGGACGGTAAAGACGGCACCACATATAATTATTAATTAGCCCTTTACCGGATATCTGCAGGTTGTTGCAACTTAGCTAGGGCCTGGTTGAATCTAATCACTTTAAGCAGGCTGACACGGATTTCGTGGTTTATAAGACCTGATGGTTACATCTGCCGTTTTTCCTTTAAATTACCTTTTATAGGTTTTATCTTCATTTCTTAGAATATTTGACTACGTTTGACGAACAAATTAATTAGTCCCCAAACTAAATAATTAACCGCTTATGCTTTTAAATTGGCTTTCGCGAAAAAAGTACCTTGACCATCCCGGTATGTTTTGCTTGTGTTTTATCTGTTTCTGTTTGGTAAAGCACAGTCTATTTACTTTAATGGTACCAACCATTATATAGAAATATCTGCGTCAATTGACCTCAATCCTGGCGGTTTTACAATCTTAGCTTGGATAAAACCTTTGCCGTTTGATAATGATTGTAAAACCATCATCTCTAATCACGACGATAATTTTGGTTCTGGTTATGAGATAAGTTTGAACACATATAATTAAATTGAATATCATATTGGTCCAAATATAGGCCAAGTTTCGACCTCAGCCACGTCTATCCCAGAACAGCAATGGCATCAAATTGCAATAATATACACTAACCAAACTATTAGATTTTATATAGATGGGGTGTTGGATTCCGAACACCATCAAAACGCCCCTATTCCAAACCTTAATACCTTTAAGATTGGCTGCAGCGGTACCTATAATCTAACACATTTTTTCAAGGGAAACATTGATGAGTTGCGCATATGGGTTAAAGTGGTTTCGGAACGTCAACTCCGCTATATGATGAACCAAGAATTTAGAAAGCAGGGTAATCATATCTCTGGAGCGACCATACCTCTTAAAATTTTAAATAACGATTTTAGCAATCTCTCTTGGTCAAATCTAAAGGCCTATTTTCCATTTCGGGAGCACATGCCTTCATCTTCACTTGATGTTTCAGCATATAAAAATAGCCATAGTTTATTCAACGCTAAATTTAATTATGCGCAGCGTGCCCCATTACCTTACATTTCAATCTCAAACGGAAATTGGTTCAACAATGACACGTGGGGAATCAATGACAGTACCTTACCTCCCAATGCTTACTCCATAATCGATGGAACTACTGCAATAGATTGGAATATTGTAACGATCAACCATAAGATCTCGGTGGTGTGCGAAAATAATTCGACCAAGGCCTTACATCTAAAATATTTGCAAATTAATGAAAGCCTTACATTAGAGGATGATTTAGAGGCTAATTCAGGACATGGGCTTCATGTTTCAGAACATCTTGAACTCAACGGGAATTTAATACTCAAGGTAAATTCCCGGTTCACTCCGTTTGGACAAATAACTCTAAGCCTAGGTGCCTCTGGGCAAATTGAAAAGGAACTTGAGGGCCATGCCGATTTATACACTTATGATTATTGGTCATCACCAATTGCTACCCATGTTTCAAATGCTGGTAAAAACTATTTTTCGGTAAAGGACATTCTGTACAGTAACGATAAACCAGTAAATTTTTGTGTCATTAGGATTCAACGGCGCACCTAGTTGCCCAATACGAATTGCAGATTACTGGGTTTGGAAGTTCGCTCACAATACAGGCTTTTCAAGTTCAATTTGGCAGCACGTTAGAAAAAATGGACGTATTTATGCGGGCTAAGGCTTTACCATGAAAGGTCCAGGAACAGGAACCATTAAACAAAAGCAGCGTTATATGTTTAAGGGCACACCAAACCATGGCACGATTGAATTGGAATTATTTGCCGATAACCATTATTTAGTAGGCAATCCCTACCCTTCTGCTATAGACGCCAATAAATTTATATTAGATAACGGTGACCAAAGTAGCACTGAAGAAACGCCCCTAACCAACGGCGCACTTTAATTTTTGGAACATTGGGGGAGACAGCAGTCACAGTAATGGTGAGTTTAGCGGTGGCTACGCAACCTACAATTTATCTGGCGGTGTTGGTGTCCCGTCAATAGGAACCTTAAATCATACCCTTGCTACCGGCGGTGAACCAATGGTTGTTCCAAATCAATATATACCAGTGGGAAAAGCATTTTTTATTATGGGAGTTGTATCAGAATTAATAACATTCAAAAATTCACACCGTGTTTATAGTTCTGCAGAAGTTACCCCAGCCGACCTTAGGCAAAAGTTAAGGCTTGGTTTTTATTCAGCAAATACCATACACAGACAGCTATTATTAACGGTTGATGAAGCGGCCTTAATCCATAGGGATTGGGCTTTTGATGCTAAACTTTCCAATGAGCAACTTGATGATATATTTTGGTTAATTGGTGATGATGAATTTAATATTCTGATAATCAACGAGTTATCACCCATATAACCTACCCTATAGCATTGAAAATTAGTGATGCAGGTACGCATACAATTTCTATAGACGCCTTAGCGCATATTAATGATGATCTAAACATATATCTACATGATATTAATAAGGGCACTTACCATAATCTAAAAAGTTCTGATTTTAAATTTTACCCTGGCTCGTCAACCTATTTAAATAGATTCGAATTGGCGTTCGCCAAAGTGGACAAGACCCTAAATACCCCAAAAAAATCAATGAAGACTGTAAGTATTCATTATAATACTAACGCAGAGAAGCTTAAAGTTGTAAAAACCACGGAAATTAAATTGAAAATAATACATGTTTATGATTTACATGGTAAGATAAAATGGTAATTACTGACATTTCAGATAGGGATTATTCTGAATATCCAGTTGGGAATTTTAGTACAGGTACTTCTATTATAAACTTGAATACCGTTAGCGGTTCGGTATCCAAAAAAATAATCATACCGTAGTCAAAAAAGTTAAATCAAAATCTACCTTTCACTTAACTGTTAAAACCTCGATTAAAATCGAGGTTTTTTTTTAGATAAAAAATCAAAAATATAAGGGCAAGATTAGTTTAAGAATACAGGATTAAAAAAAAGTTAAATTATTTTGTAGGAATTATTTTAACATCCCGAAACTTACTAAAACGGCAAATTTTATACTTACAAGTTAAGAATCAATTATTTACAAATTATAAGCCAACAAAAGGTAAGATGTAGCTTAGCGCAATAGTGAAAACAAAAAAGGAATATCAATTTTTATTCTTACATATTTTTACATTTCAACGATTTAAAGTTTATTTTTAACTGCTATTTATTTAGATTTGACACTTTGTCCTACAAATCTATTTTTACCAAAAAAACCTGTTATGAAAATCTACTACGTTGTTTTAATAACTTGTATTCTACTGTTACAAAATAACGCATATTCCCAGGATATATCGGTTCAACATATTCAAGACGATGTTACACGAACGGGTAAAACAAACTCCAGTTTTACACCAGTTGCCTCTTTATCCAATGCCTTTGTTTTGCCCAATAATAACCGTAAGACCCACGCGGGCATACCTGGTTCTGGAGGAACGCTAAACGGAGACGATATGTCTGGAGCCGTAAGGCTATCTAGTACCTCTACCGTTGACTTTATGAGAGTGACCAGCTCTATAAACGCGAATATGAGATTCAATTCCTCTATAGTAGAATATGTGGGAAAGCCAAATGGACCAAATGAATTTATAGTAAGAGACAGATTAACTGTTGATCTCAATGACTCAAATAACAATGTGCTACAAACTGTAACGGGCATTAACAACCCAAGCAGATGTATTCCTTTTATTACGGGAATATTAAATAGCTCATCCATTCAAGATGCAGATTCTGGGACTGCGATAGCATACTTAGAAAACAGTAATGACCTGAGGGTCTTAAAAGGCTCACCAACAAACGACATTAGGGTTTATATTACTTTAGTAGAATTTACTGGGACAAACTGGTCGGTATTACATGGTAATTCTGGTTTTGGAAACCAAGACTCTGGAAATATCTTTTTGAGCAGTAATTCAAATGGTAGTGGTGTTACATCAGGAGTGACGGACTGGTCAAATACAATAATATTTGGTCAGCACATTGGTGATATAAATAATGATGGAGCAAATGACGCACTTGCTGATAATTGGCCATTGTTCTCGCCTGGTCTAAACAATCAACAGGTTAGTTGGGAATTTGATTCTGACCATGACTCTAATGGAAACAACCTTCAGTTTGTTCACGTTTTAGAACATAGTGAAATTAATGTAAGTAGATTCCAAGACAATGCGAATGCGGCAAATGAAAGTACAGTTGACATAACCAGTGCCAACCTAACTGATCTTAATCAATCCCTAGTCATAGGTTCCTCAATTACAAACGGTCAAGGCCAGGCCTATGGAAGGGGGTGGAGAAATTACTATCTA